>Ga0105048_10003387_pt1 | contig 26107 bp, 22 predicted proteins | sample MAT05_FD_78382 | JGI IMG/M metagenome (GOLD analysis project Ga0105048, IMG submission 78382) | Freshwater microbial communities from Lake Fryxell liftoff mats and glacier meltwater in Antarctica - MAT-05 | ecosystem: Environmental > Aquatic > Freshwater > Ice > Liftoff microbial mat | place...
CTTTATAATAGTTCAACATCCCTTCCATTGATGAACGCTGCATCGCCTCGACATATTTTGCACGAGCATCAGGATCTTTGACCCATTCGACCAATGTTTCTGGTTTTAAGAGCGATGCGGCACCCGGCGTCTGAAAAAACCTGGCATAGGCACTGTTCTTTTGTTGTTCAGGGTTGTTGACAAGTTCTCGTCGCAGTCCGTTCGGGTGCGGCAGATTGAGAATTACCAGTCGCTCGGTCATTTGTGGATGGGTCATTGCGAACTGCCAAGCAACCATGCCCCCCCAATCATGACCTATGACGATGGCTTGTTCTCGTTGGAAGTGCAGAATCACGTTCCGTACATCACCAACGAGCTTGTCGATCGTATAGTTTTCAACGCCTTTCGGTTGATCGCTAAGGTTGTAACCGCGTTGATCGATCGCTACGACTTGAAACTTTTCCGCCAGAGCGGGTATTTGCTTCCGCCATGTGTACCAGTAGTCGGGAAAGCCATGAATCATGACGACCAATGGACCTTCACCCTTCGTAACGTAGTGAATCCGAACGTCTCCAGATTGAGCGTACCCATGCGTTCCTAGTTCACCTTCTTCGGTCGGCACGACAACCGGCTTGTTGATCGCGTCCTGGAAACGGCTTGTCGTATCGGTCCCGGTCGCATCTTGCTGCGCAAACGCTGACGATCTGTTCCCGATCAGTGCAATCAAGCAACACAGTGAAAAGACAACAGGCTTCACTCGAAATCTCATGTAAATACAGTCCTACGATGGCTAAGGAACCATCGATGGTTTCGCCAAGTGGGTTGGTTGCAATCGAGAATAAGAGAATAACACAGTTGTTTGGCTCTAGTGTCGTCTCGAACCACGGATTTCTGCTTTTGACCTAAAATCGATGGTCGCAGATTGCTCGAGTTGTTAAAAATCGGGGAAGGGCAGGGGGGTATGCGAGGCTGTAGGCTGGAGGCTGGAGCAAGAGCAGAGCAGGGCAGGGCAGGGCAGCGGTTGCCCCTGCGTGACTCCTGCCTGTGTGGTTGACACGGTTCAGACTGCGGAAACTTCTTGATGCTTCTTTGCGTATTCGCTTTCGATCCATGCGTATGTCATTGCCATGCCGTCGCGCAGCGGAATCGAAGGTTCCCAACCAAGATATTTTTGGATGAGTGAATTGTCGCTGTTTCGACCATTCACACCTTTGGGAGCGTCCAAATTGTAGTGGCGGTCCAGTTTCACGCCAGCAATTTGTTCGACAATGTCCGCCAGTCCGTTGATCGTGACCAGCTCCGAAGAGCCGAGATTGATCGGTTCGAGGATGTCGCTATGCATGATGCGATCAATACCGTACACGCAATCGTCGATATACATGAAACTGCGAGTTTGCATGCCATCGCCCCAAATCTCAATCGAATGGTTATTCGTCGCCTTGGCATGAATGACCTTTCGGCACATGGCCGCCGGAGCTTTTTCACGCCCGCCGTCCCAAGTGCCGAGAATTCCATAGACGTTGTGAAATCGAGCGACTCGAGTCTCCAGTCCGAAATCTTCCCTAAAGTGCCGGCACATACGTTCAGAAAACAACTTCTCCCAACCGTAACCATCCTCGGGCATAGCCGGATAAGCATCTTCCTCTCGAAGCGGGGTCACCAAAGGATTGCGTTGCTTATCACCGTTATACACACAAGCCGAACTGGCATAAAAGAACCGCTTGACTCCAGCCGCAACGGACGCTTGAAGCATGTGCGTATTGATCAAAACCGACAGCATGCACAGGGCTTTGTTGTTCTCGATAAAGCCCATACCACCCATGTCGGCCGCTAAGTTATAGACCTCGTAAGCACCCTTGCATGCATCCAAGCAAGCCTGCTTCTCTTCCAGATTCGCTACCACGTTTTCGACATCATCAAAGACTTGGTACCACTCGTTCATCGGTTTGACATCGATGCAACGGATACGAGTCGCACCCTGTTTTCGAAAATACTCAACAAGATGCCCACCAATAAATCCACCACCGCCGGCAACGACGATGAGGTTGTTCTTGTTGTCCATTATCATAAGTCCAGAAGCTTAAAAAGTTTTAAAAGTTTTAAAAAAGGAACCAAGTGAAAACTGCAATGCTAAAGCGATTTCGTTCCTGCAATCGTCGCTCGACATAGCTTAAACACGTAGACCGAATTAGTTACTAGGTACCGTTTCCATAGGCGACGCGGTTCGGCTGCAAGTCGGAAGACCCATTCAAGTCCACGTTGCTGCATCCAAGCGGGAGCTGTGCTCTTGGTACCGGCATGAAAATCGAATGCTGCTCCGACTGCAACTTGCACGCAGTTGAGTCGAGCGGCGAATTCGAATGCAAAATGATCTTGTTTTGGACAGCCTAAACCGATGAAAAAAATCTTGGCACCGCTATTGTGAACACGATCCACCAACTCTTCGGATTCTTGTTCCGTTAATTTCCGAAATGGTGGCGACTCACATCCTGCGATCTGTAGTTTCGGGTACTTGGAAATCAAATTGGAACTCAAACGCTCGAGCACCGATGGAGTACTTCCATACAGATAGATTGGGATTTCCTTATCGGCCGCAGCCTTACATAGGCGGAGCGTAGTTTCAGGACCATAAACGCGATCCGACAGCTTCGTCTTGTGCAACCAATTCATGGCCCACCGGACTGGTTGTCCATCGGGTCCGATGGCCTGAAAAGTATTGACCTTGCGACGTAGGTCCGGATCGTCACTGGCGGTAATCACAGCGTGAACGGCGAACAAGGAAACAACGGCTGGCTCGCCTGCTATGGCTGAGTCGAGAATACAACCTACTAGTTCATCATAGTCCGTAACGCTTATCTGTACCCCGAAGACATCGACCTTTCGCGGCCAATCGCAAGTGGTTTCCCGACTTCGCTTATCTGTTTCTCGCGTTGGGCTTTCAATCATTTTGCTGGACGGAGTTGGAATTTGCATCGGTTATTGCCTTGCCTGTTCATAATAGTTGTAAACCGAGTTCCTGCAAGAATGGCATTCTCAAATCCAAGGCAAGCGTCAATGAAACCGACGTCGTCGTTACAATCGATTGCCAATGGGAAAACCCTCAAAAAGCAGTCCATTTGGTTCTACTAGGTCCCACGCGGGGCAGGGCAGGGGGGCAATTTATTTACGGTATCGGCTATTTCCAACCTCGCGCTTGCAAGCAGATGCCGCAACACAAATGGCATGCCCAGAGCGAACAGTTGTGGCACGCCCAGAGCTGGTTGGCTCACCACATAGAGCGCATTGCTTGGACCCACTGCACCGCCGTGTGCGGCACATCGTTGGCTTGATGAACAAAACGGCTCATGAGTCCTTCGTCCTTGTACGCAAGAATGCAGAGTGTTGCCAGCAAAGCGTAACTAAAAATGTTTGCAATTCGGTTCCCGCTCCAAAACTTGAGCGCCGTTCCAAAACTGTGTTTGAACATGTATCGCCCGCGACGGTATTCCACCGACCAAATTTCATCGAGCAAGATGTGGGACATGAAACCGATGAAAATGGCGACCGTTTTGAAGAGTCTCAAGTTCATGTTTTCGCATGAGCATACCAGGAATGCGAACAAGGCGGCCGACATGCCAGCGGGCACGCTGTGCCACATGCCGCGGTGGACCGTGTACCTTCGGAAAATTTCCGCCAATCCGAATCGGAGAAAGAAATAGACAGCCACCGTAATGAGAAGCATCATCTCGTGATTGCAACCGATTCGCTGGAGGCGATCGACCATGAGCATCGGTACAAACGCAGAGGAAAAAGCAACCGCTTCACGAAGTGGGATCCCCGAATCGCTATCGAGGTCTGGGAGCATGCCGCTTACGCTGCAAAGCGCTCCGCCGATTGCGCAGCTTTCCCATGGCAAGCCGGCTCGATAGCCACCTACTGCATAAAAAGCACCTGCAACAGTGCTGACGCAAATGTGAGTTTTGAAATCGGCCATAGTGTGATGGAAGTGAATGTGGACCGACGAGCAGCCATCCACACTTTTCTTTTAGCATTTCAGATATGGCCACGTCCAGACCAGCCATGCAGCGAATCGCCATAGACTTGTGGCACGTCCCAGAGCGTAGCGATGGGCGTGGGGGGAAGCAGAGATTGCTAGCGACTCCCACGCCCTTCGTACCTCAGGGCGTGCCACACGTGTCGACCTTCGTTTCAGGTTCTCTGGATACGAGTTTTTCTTCCGGGGTAGGGCAGGGCAGGGGGGCTATTTTGGTCTTCGCACTGCAGGTGGCGAATCGCTATAGTCGATAGACACGAAAAAGTCTGCTCCGCAACAGACACGCGACATTGAAACCACGGAAGGGATAGCTAGCAATGCAGGCTTATGATTTGATCATGTTGATCGTTTTGGCAGCGACAACTATATTTGGTGCGATCAAAGGATTTGCATGGCAACTTGCCTCGCTAGCATCGATCATTGCTAGCTATTTTATTGCTTACTTGTTTCGCAACGATGTCGCGAAAATGATTAATGCTCAGCCGCCCTGGAATTTGTTTTTGGCGATGCTGCTCCTGTATTTCGGATCTAGCCTGATCATTTGGATGTTGTTTCGGTTAGTAAGCACCTCGATCGACAAGGTCAAACTCAAGGATTTTGATAGGCAATTGGGGGCCGGATTTGGATTGATCAAAGGCATGGCGTTGTGCATGCTAATCACTATGTTTGCCATGACATTGCTTGGCTCGGCCCAGCAGCAACGTATTGCGAATTCACGCAGTGGCCTTTACATCAGTCGCGCATTAGCAAACGCAGGCGGGATACTACCGGCTGAACTGAAACAAGTCGTTGGACCGTATATTGAAAATGTAGAACGACGATTGCAACAGAATCAAAACGGCTTGACACCACCGGCAGGGGAGGGTTTTCTAGATGGGTTTGGCAACATGGTTCAGCAGAGAGTGAATCAGTTTGGTACCGAAGTTAGCAACGGCCAAATGCCAACCAACTTTTTGCCGGGGCAGGGCGGGGCACCTCAAAATCCAGGCTTTGGCGGATTATTCGGGGCAGGGCAGGCAGGGCAGGGGGGGCAAAGCGGAGCTCAGCCGAACCCAGGCTGGGGAAATCAGGCGATAGATCCACGGGGAAATGCAGGCAATGCACAACAGCCAGTCGGCTGGCCGGTTTCACAACCGCAGCCGCCGCAGCCTACAGGGAACTGGCCGAACAGCTTTCAGACGGGTTTCGGCGGCAACGAAGTGCTGCCACGCTGAATGGTTGTGCATAGTATTGTCGCTCGCCTAAGTGCCCGCTCGCCTAAGTGCCCGTAACCAGCTCCATGCATCCAACCGCAACTCGTTCCGCTTCACTCATTTTGTTTCGATTCACGGGAGAAGACCGACCGGGGTTGACGGCCGCACTCTCGGAGTTGTTGGCCAAGTTCGGTTGTTCCATCATCGATGTCAATCAAGCCGTCATCCATCAATCCTTGTTGCTTGGCATATTAGTCCAGATCCCATCGGGCGAAGATAGCGATCGCATCATTCAAGAAATGCAGGAATGCGGAAGCTCGCTGGGGCTGAAATGCAATCCAAAAAGAATTGGCGACACGGATTACGATGCATGGGTGGGTCGCCAAGGCAAATCGCGATTCATTTTAACACTGTTGGCGCGTTCCATAAGTGCGGTGCAATTCCATGCGGTCAGTCGGATGTTAGCGGATCAAGGCCTGAATATCGATGTCATCACGCGACTTTCAGGACGTCCTCCGCGCGTTGCAACAAACTCACTGACGCGTGCGTGTGTTGAGTTTTCGCTGCGTGGCGAACCTCGCGACACGTCCCAGTTGAAAGCGAGTTTGCTGGAACTCTCGAGCCGGCTCAATCTCGATTTGGCATGGCAACGCGACGATGCATTTCGGCGCAGCCGACGCGTCGTCGCCTTGGACATGGACTCGACCCTATTGCAAGCGGAAGTGATCGATGAGCTCGCCAAAGAAGCGGGCGTCGGCGAGGAGGTCAGCGCTATTACCGAAGCGGCCATGAAAGGCGAATTGGACTTCGACGAGTCGCTGCGAAAACGCGTGAAATCGCTGGCGGGGCTTTCGGAGAGCGTTCTGCCTAAAATTGCAGAACGTTTGGTGCTCACGGAGGGGGCCGAACGTTTGCTGACAACGCTACGACGATTCGGGTATCGCACAGCCATTCTTTCGGGCGGGTTTACCTATTTTGGTAACTACTTGCAAAAGCGATTGGCGATCGATCATGTGTACGCGAATGAACTTGAGATCACCGACGGAAAGTTGACAGGCAGAGTGATTGGCCCCATAGTCAACGCGCAGCGCAAGGCAGCTTTGTTGGATCAACTCGCGGCGGAAGAGGGTGTTGATCGCAAGCAATGCATTGCCATTGGGGATGGAGCCAACGACTTGCCGATGTTGGCAAGGGCCGGTTTGGGGATTGCGTTTCATGCCAAGCCGGTAGTACGTCTGGCCGCCGAGCATCAAGTTTCCACGATGGGCTTGGACGCAGTGCTGTATCTCTTGGGCGTTCGGGACCGCGATTTGACTTGATTGATTGCGTGGTGGACGCTGCCAGCGTCCAAAATCCGCCTTGGACATAGAGCTTTACTCTAACGCCAGCCGAGTCAACCGCGGGGATTTAAGCGGTTAGGCAGAGTTTGCGGAAAGCAAAAGGAAGACGAGTCAGGCAAATTCTATCGGCGTTCTATCGGCGTACTATCGACGTTCTATCGACGCCGCTCCGGACGGAAACCCAAGGGGCGGGCCCAAAAACATCGCTCCGCAACGTCCGATAATGTTTCTTATGTTCGGTTGGATATGGATTTTCCCCTGGGTTTTTGCGGTTTTGCGGTTTTGCTAATCCGCCCTGGTTCTGGGCGGCGGTGCGAAGCGTGTGGATCAACCCGTAATGACCGCTCCCCGGACCGCCGTCGAACCGTCCTCCATCTGCTCTAAGTACGTTCCCATCTGACGGAATTTGTCGTAGCGGTCAATCGCTAAATCCTCCGGGCTGACTTTGACGAGTTGGTCCAGTGTCTTGGTTAAGTAGGCTTTGAGGCGCGATGCCATTTGACGCGGATCCCGATGAGCGCCCCCCAAAGGTTCTTCGATTACGTCATCAATAACGCCTAGCTTCGCTAAGTGCGATGAAGTAAACCTTAACGCGTCCGCAGCTTTTGACGCATACTGATGGCTCTTCCACAAGATGCCGGCACAGCCCTCTGGACTGATCACCGAGTAATATGCGTACTGAAGCATGGCAATCCGATTGCCAACTCCTATCCCCAACGCTCCCCCCGATCCGCCCTCGCCAATCACGACGCAAATAATCGGTGTCTTGAGCTGACTCATCAGAAACATACTCTCAGCAATCACTTGCGCTTGGCCACGCTCCTCCGCCCCAATCCCTGGGTACGCGCCGGGTGTGTCGATGAAGCAAATGATAGGAAGCTTGTACTTTTCCGCTAGCTTCATCTTGGACATCGATTTCCGATAGCCTTCCGGATGGGCACAACCAAAATGACAAGTGGCTCGCTCCTTATACGTTCGACCTTTCTGATGGCCAACTACCAACACTTTGTACCGGCCCAATTTCGCGAAACCCGTCAACATCGCCCGGTCGTCGCCAAAAAACTTGTCTCCATGCAACTCGATGAATTCATCGAACGCAAGGTTCAAGTAGTCCTTGGTGTAGGGCCTGTCTTTGTGACGAGAAACTTGAACAATCTGCCACGGCGAAAGGTTGGCGTAGATGCCTCGCGTCGTCTCTGTCCACTTGCGACGCAGTTGTCGCATTTGCTCCTGCTCGGCTTCGGTATGACTATCGTTCTTCTCAAGAGTCCGTAACTGGATCTCAATGTCCAAAATCGGTTGCTCGAACTCAAATCCAGGGGCTGTCGTTTCCATAGTCTTCGTTATCGTTTAGCTAGCTTTAGTGTTTGGGGAATCGCGGGCCACGGCAAAGGCGCCAAGCCGCCTTAAGCCATGTTATTTTATGGTCCTAGGTAGGGTTTTCCATTCGGCCACCCGTTGGGAAATCATCAAAAATGGAGACATCCGGAATCCTAGGTGGTTTCTTGAAAATGGGGGTCGCGCGGATCAGTTTCAACACGTCCCACATGTTTTGTGGGCGGTCTTCCTGTCTCTTTGCAATCAATTGCTTGATTAGACTGTTGAACTCCGGAGTAATGTTGTCGTTGACAACAAGCGCCGACGGCAGCGAAGCGGACAAATGCTTGCTAAGCAATTCGTTGGGTGTGTTCCCCGTATAAGGCGCTTTGCCAGCAACCAATTCGTAAATCATGCAGCCCATAGAATAAATATCGCTTCGTTGGTCCAAGTTGTGACCGCGAATCTGTTCGGGCGACATGTACGAACGCGTTCCTTCCGTCTTGTTCCTCGGTCCAAAAAGCTTTCCCAGCCCTGTCTTCATTTTTCGCGAAATCGTGAAGTCGATGAGCTTGACTTCAAAGTCACGACTCAGCAGCAAATTGTCTGGCTTGATATCGCAATGGACCCAGCCCTTGGAGTGGAAGTAATACAGCGCTTCGCAAGACTGCTCAATGATGCTCGTCAACTTATAGGCAATGGGTTCAGGACCTCGACGCAGCGCCTGCTTCAAATTGATTTCGCTAAAAAGCTCCAGAACGATAAATGGCGTTTCGGCGTCCGTTCTGTACTCGATCAGTTTTATAATATTTTTGTGATGAAGCGTTTTTGCGATTTCGTATTCGTGCTTGAGGAAGCCGATTTCCACCTTGTTTCCTCGCTGCTCGGGGCGCAAGACTTTCAATGCGTAACGTTTTTCACCGTCATCTCGAATGGCTTCCCAGACCTGGCAGGTGCTTCCAAGACGAATCAATCGCGTCAAGCGATACGGGCCGAGGAAGTCTCGAACTTTGACCATAGGGAGGAGATTTCGTGCTGGAATACTAGGGTGGAAATGGTTTGGCGCCCCCCTGCCCTGCTCCGCTTTTGCCAAATCGGAATGCAGGTCTTACGGAATTTGACCAACAGAATCGCTCGAATCCGATTCAAGCTCGCCCGCCGTCTGGATCGCCATTGGAGACACTACTATAAGCATAATCGGTACGACCCGAAAGGTTTAACATTGGCAAGGGCAGGGTGGTTCGAAAGATTATGGCGAACGGTAGATCGGCTATTCTCGTCTGGTCCAGTACTTGAACGCCGTTTGCTGCAACCGCCGGACATACTTCTCGGCTCTCTCGCCCGTTCGGTCTCCACGATAGCTGGTGCGGCTGGCCCACCATCCGTCGCCGGGCAATCGATCGCTGCCGCGAACTACCAACACCGCTAATCCCGGCTCACCGTTTTCTTTCGCCCGCGCCTCTACTTCACTTAGCACTCGGCAAAGCTCTCGCATCTTGGGGCGAGTGAACCGAGTACCGAGTGCAGTCAATGCTTCCGAATAGCTGATATCGGTTCGACTTGTCGCGCATCGAATAAGAAGTTGCTCAACCAATTCCACCTGAAACATCATGGCAACGAAACAATATAAGCGATCAAGTCGGCCATGGCCTGCTGGTCGATTTGGCTTTCCAACCCCTCAGGCATCAGTGACATCTTCGACGACTTCATTTCGGCAATGTCGGCTCGCGCGACCACCTCCGCAACGTTCTCACCCCGCAGCAAAGTTACGCTCGTCTCCGACTCATTTGAGATCATGCCCGTTACGATGCGTTCATCGTTCGTCAAAACAGTGTAATTAACATACTGCGGATTCACTTCACGGTTCGGTTCGATGACATTTTGCAAGATCGCTTCGGCCCCTCGAAACTTGTAGGAAGCAATGTTGGGTGCCAGTTCGTACCCAACCCCCTCAAGCTTATGGCAGGCTGAGCACGACTTGGCAAAGATCAGCTTGCCGCGGCCTTTGTCACCCGGCATCGACAAAGATGTTTGATACCGCTGGAGGACTTCTTGTCTGTTGCCAATGTTGGAAGATTTCATGGCCACTGCGACCGCTTGCTTAATCTTTGGATCTTTGTGGTTTCTCAGGTTAGCGAGCCGGGCTGGATCTAAGTCTGTCAGTAAGAAGCCCCCCTGCCCTGCCCTCTGCAGCATGGCCTCTATCCAGGAAGCCCGCGAAAGTAAGACGTCCGAAGCCGTTAGACGCAATCGTGGACTCAATCCCGGCCAGACAGCCAAAATGCGTTGCGCTACCTCGGGTGATTGATACTGCATCAGAGCTCGAGCCGCCGCCTCCTGCACTGGCTGTGAAAGGCGTTGGTCGATCAAACCCGCCAGCATCGGGATATCGTCGTCCAATTGCTCCCAACGCAGCAACTCAATGGCCTCGATTTTTTGCTCTGGTGAGGCAGCCTCATCCAAGCATCGAACTCTCGCTTCGCGAACAAGTTTCGTTCGCTCGGAACGAAGGTTAGGCATCTTAGCGAACTCGCTTTCTCGCGTTGCAGGGTCATTGAATCGGCTTTGTAATGCGCTGATTAAGCCGATGCAGAGCTGCCGTCTTGGTTCGTCCATCGGCATCATGCCTATTTGCCTATCCAGGAGTTCAAGCTCTTGCAAGGTCGACTGGTTGCCGGCAAGTTTTGCGATCGCTTGCCAAACCGTTCGCAGTTTGCCCCCCTGCCCTGCCCCGTTTGGATTCGCATCATTATCGCCGATTTGCCCCCCCTGCCCTGCCCTGAGCACTTCCAAGGCAGCAATTGCATTGGAACCAATCGCATTGAGGCTAGACGCATACAACCATTTGTCGTCTTGCGATAATGCTAATAGCCGGATGGCAATTGCAACTCGGGCTCTTTCTGGAAGTTGAAAACGACTCAGCGACAATCCTAACTGCAACCGTACACTCGGATCCGAGTCGTTTGCGAGAGCAGTGAGTTTCTCAGTCGTTTGAGGTGATTGCTTGGCATCTTCGCTCCATCGAATCGCCCATTCGCGAACGCGTGGATTGGGGTCATCCAGTGCATTCTCAGCCCCCCCCTGCCCCGCCCCGAGACTGGCAAGTACACCCAACGCGTGCACTCGACCCATGGGTGACAAAGAAGATTTCGCAAATCGCGAAAGTTCCTCGACTGCTTTTCCCACCGAGTCTTGGTTGCCATGCACAACGAGCCGTTCGTAAAGCAGACGCGATGCAGTATCGCGATGCCATCCGTTGGTGTGCTCCAGAGTCGCAATCAACTGTTTTAAGGTTGCATCGTGAAGTTGCGGTTTCGGCGGACGCTTGAAGTCGGCCGGCACGACACGATAGACTCGACCCCGATCTCGCCCGCTCGTTAAGTCCAAGTGTTGTTTGATTTCTTCAGGCAAAGACTTCGGATGTTCGATGACTTCACGATAGAGGTCGGCAATATACAACGTACCGTCCGGGGCGTTTGCGAACTGGACCGGGCGAAACCAGATATCGGACGAGGCGATAAATTCCGATTCCTTGTCGATCCTTTCACCCACCATCGAAGTGCCGAGTTCGGTCAGTTTTTTGCGATGGACGATGTTGCTACCAACATCGCCGACGAAGGCGAAGCCATGCATTTCGGGAAAAGCATTGCCTCGGTAAATAGTGATCCCCGTCGCACTGGTAAAATAACCAGAGGATCGACCACCACCCTCGACAGGACCGGGCACTTGGTTGTTGACTCGCAGCCTAGTCCGAACGGTTCGCCATGGTTCCACTGGACTGATTCGATAGACCGAGGCTTGCGGGCCATCGGCCGCGATGCTTTGACGCGACGGTGGCAATGGGACGTTGTTTTTGGCTGACGCGTAGCGATCCGCATAGAGGTACAGTTGCAGATGATCGCTATTATGGCACGCGAATCGACGCCCCCAATCATCGAGAGACATGCCATGTTGACCGCCGCCACTCTCTGGCCGAAGCTCCAGCGTCTTTGGATCAAATGAAAAATCTCTTCCGTTCAAAACAATCGCATCGCGATCGGAGGCGGAAGGCGTCACCACCTTGGCACCGGAGCTGCTGGTTTGACAGTAAATTCGATTATCGAGTCCCCAACAAAAACTGTTGAGTAGGCCTTGAACATTTTGACGTCCAAATCCAGTGAAGACTTTCGTTTGAATGTCCGCTTGCCCATCGCCATCCGTATCTTTGCAATACCAGATGTCAGGCGCAGACGCAATGAAGACCCCGCCGTCATAGCAGATCACGCCGGTGGGCCAAGAAAGATGATGAGCAAAGAGGGTACTCGTTTCGAAGCGTCCGTCGTTGTCGGCATCCTCGAGGACACGAACGTTGCCAAGGAATTCTTTATCTTGCTCCGAGTAGTCGCACATTTCAACGACATAAAGCCGACCATTTTCGTCAAAGGACATGGCCACGGGATCTCGAACAAGCGGTTCGGCAGCAGCCAGTTCCAATTTGATTCCATCCTTGATTTGGATGGTGGCCATGGCTTCGCGTGGTTCGTTTGCCGGCGTTCGAGGTAACTCGTCAGCAAAGCTTTTTCTCATCGGCTCCTGTGAATGCAAGAACGACGGGCACAGCCCCAAAGCGACCCAAGAATGGAAGGCGAAATGGGCAAATGGATGGAAGCGAAGCATGGATAATGGATTGTTTTTGGGACGAAGCAGACCGACGAACAAGAGTTATCTTAATCTCAATGGCGAGCATCGTGGGGTCGGTGCTCGTGGTGATTGCATGGCTATGGATTCTGTTGAAAACGCTGCTTCCACCGACCAGGGTCGGTGGAGAGCGGTGCAAATGGGCCAGGAGGTAGCTGTCAATCATCGCTCCACCGACGCGGGGTCGGTGGAGGCGTGTTGGACAGGCTTCAGGCTTCAGACTTCAGACTTCAGACTTCAGACTCGCCTTCCATCCGAGCTTGTCTCGGTGGAGGCAACAATTGGCCGCTACCAATGCGATATAATGCTAAGTAAAAGCTCTCCGTCCGGCTTGCCCGGGCGGAAGCCGCGTTTCGCCTCCGCCCAAATCGTCACGAAATCTCCATATCTCAATCATGAAGATCCAGCCCCTCTATCTTCCCGAGAATACAAACGTCGCGTATCAGCTCAATTGGTCCTTGAGTGTTTTCGGCAAAGAGTCTCTTCCGTCTCCTGAACCTTGTATGGATTTGCTTCGAGAATCCGTCGCCAGAGATCGACTGAAGATTCTTGAATTGCGGTTCCGTCCTCCCAACGTGGCCCAGTTCTTTGTAAGCTCGCAGCCGAGTACCAACCCCTCCCAAATCGTTCGGTCCATTAAGGGACGTTGGCAAAATGTTTCCCGACCATTCGCTTCCATCGCGTTTCGTCGCAACTATCGGATCACTTCCGTCGGCACAGTATCAAGAGCTGCGCGAAGCACAACTGGCGATTGTCACGTATTGGCTTGTTATCGAACCACTTACACATTCTCGTCGGCCCAGCAGTCGATGATTCGCCAAACGAAGTTGCCTTGGCCTTTCTGAACAACATGGCTTACGCGCAAGGAATGAAGCCGCTCTTTCGTTTCAGTTTCTTCGCCGGGACGTTTGGCGAGTATGATCGGGGCGCGATTTGGAATGCGATGGAGAGAGACGCGGCTTCCGCCCGGACAAGCCGGACGGAGAGCTTGCCAAACGAATCGATTGGGTTGTAGCGGCCAATCATCGCTCCACCGACGCGGGGTCGGTGGAGGCGTTTTGGACAGACTTCAGACTTCAGACTTCCAACTTCCAACTTCCAACTTCCAACTTCCAACTTCCAACTTCCAACTTCCAACTTCCAACTTCCACCCCCCTGCCCTGCCCTGTTTCGATTACATTGAGGTAGAGCAAAACTACTACTCATCGTATCAGGGCAATTGTGACGCAAATCGCTATCGAAACCCAGCAACTGACTCGTGTGTTTGGAAACCAAATTGCTGTTGATTCCGTTGATTTGAAAGTGGACTGCGGGACGTTTTACGGCTTTCTTGGCCCAAACGGCGCTGGCAAGTCTACAACAATCAAGATGCTGACCGGGCTATTGAGCCCCACCAAAGGAACGGTCTCCGTTCTTGGTTTCAATATGTTGGATCATTCCCAATCTATAGAAGCCAAACGCAACATTGGCGTGGTCCCAGAAAACCTTGCTCTTTTCGACAATCTCACGGCGATTGAATTCTTGATCTTCATTGGCCGCATTCACGGTTTGACGCGCGAAACCATTCGTCAACGAAGCGACGAGATGCTCTGCTTGCTATCCCTAGAAAAAGAAACCAAAAAACTGGTCCTCGAGTATTCGCATGGTATGCGAAAAAAGCTATCGTTGGCAGCGGCCTTGTTGCCCAATCCAAAATTGCTTTTTCTTGACGAGCCCTTCGAAGGTGTTGATGCTGTCGCGTCATTAATCATTCGCGATTTACTATCAAACTTTGTTGCTAAGGGTTCAACGGTATTCTTGACATCGCACGTTTTGGAAATCGTCGAACGACTCTGCACGCATGTCGGCATTATTCAGCACGGCAAGTTGATTCAGCAATGCTCGATGGAGGATATCCATGTGAACGGATCGTTGGAGCAGTGCTTTTTACAGGCCACAGGTGCGGACAAGAATCAAGTCGCGAAACTGGATTGGCTTGAACAAAGCGGAGCAAGCTGAGGGTGTCACCAACCTTGATGAAAAACGCATACTTGAGCAAGACGCTGAGCCACTTTTGGACGTTTGTCTGGCTCCGTTGGCGAATTCGGGTCAATCAATTGCGGCATGGTTCATCGCTCGGCAAAGCCCTTGCCGCCATTTTGCTGGTCTCCTTTGCTGTATCATGCGTTGTCGTATTGGCCATTAGCGGCACAATGGGAGGGACGTTACCGAGACTCATTCCTCGAGAGAGCTACTTTTTGTTTTGGGATGGTATCAGTGCAATATTTTGCTCAGTTTGGCTCCTCCACGTAGCCACGGACGTTCAACGCACTGACGCCATTACGTTGGATCGCATCCTCCATTTGCCCGTCGCATTTTCTCAAGCGTTTGCGATTAACTTCCTGAGTTTCCTGATGAGTATGACGCTTGTCTTGATGTTCGTTTTTTGTATCGGCTTCACGGTGGGTTCCTGTTTTGCAATTGGGCCGATCGCACTCTTGTTTCCAATTCCGTTGGTTTTTTTTCTTCTCGCAATCACGGCGTTGACTTATCAATTTCAAGGTTGGTTAGCCGCACTCATGTCCAATCCGCGGCGACGGCAATGGATCATGATTGTACTCCCCTTCTGCATTATCGTGATTTCACAGATTCCGACGATCGTTGCCTCTCGAATTGCCAGAAATGAGTCACAGCAAAACCGCGAGCATGGTTTGGCTGCTCCACAAGCGGTAACGCCCTCCCCTGCCCCGCCACAAGTCCCCTCCCCTACCGAAGTCGACGATCCAATTCCATCTCGCGAGCTCATTGACGAAGACGAAAAACGAGCGACCGAGCTTCTAGAAAGCAATAATGTGCGAAAGTTGGCGCGTGCAAGAAACCAGGAACTTTGGTTGGGGCGACTGCGGCAAGCGAATCTTTTTTTCCCACCGCTTTGGATGGCCGGTTGCGTCGAGTCCATTATGTCCGGGACGCGTCATGTTTTATGGATTACGGCAGCCATGGCGCTGGTAGGCTTTGTTTCCTTGCGAAGAAACTACTACCAGACACTCCGATTTTATAAAGGTCAAATGGTTTCACTCGCAACTCCGTCCGCCACGTTGACTGCCAACGAAAATCAGGAAGTGCGACAAACGTTGCCAGCCCGCGTTTCTCAATCGCGTGAGGGGAATAGACGGCTATTAGTCGAACGTAGCATTCCCATCGTCTCCGACGAGACGGCGGCTATTATCACGATGACCTTGCGATCCATGACGCGAGCTCCAGAGGTCAAACTATACCTGCTATTACCGCTCATTGGTCCTTTTGTTTTGTTTGGAGTGCTGCAATCCGTGCAATTGCCGAAGATCGATGAACTTAAAGCTGCCATCATCGTCGGCTTCTCTGCCTTCGGCCTGTTTGTTACGTCTGGAATGCTCGGTAACTCTTTTGCCTACGACCGGGCTGGATTCCGGGCATTCGTTTTGTCTCCTATTCCAAGGGAACGTATCTTGTTGGGACGCAATTTAGCGACCACGCCGTTCTTGTTGTTGCAGACTTTCCTGCTGGCATTGGCGATCGGAATCTACTTTGGGATGGCTATCGACAAACTGCTCTGCGCTCTTGTTTTGTCAGCTTCGCTCTTGCCACTTTTCTCCTTGCTGACGAATTTGATGTCCATTCTGACCCCGTTTCCACTTGCGGCCGGCAGTATTCAGCCAAAACAATTCAATCTCGTCCCCGTCCTCTTTAGTTTAGTGCTGAGTATGTTCATGCCGGCCATCACCGGCTTGGCTTTGATTCCGCTCGGAATAGAATGGGTCGTTGACTGGTTTTTCCCGAACATAGCGATCATTCCCTTTGCGTTTTTGTTGTCGATTCCATGGTTAGCGGCCTCGCTGTTCTTGTACCGTTGGGTGTTGCCTTGGGAGGGCAAACTTTTAGCCAACCGAGAAAAAGAACTTTTGAGAATCGTCACCTCGAAGATCGAATAGAGTGAGTGACTTTTATGGCACTTGAAAAGAGAGCACGTCCGGAAAGCTTGGACTACTTCCTAGCTGCGATCGCTCCCGTATTTATCATCGGAATGATTGGGTCGCTTGTTTATTTTATCATCACGATTTGCTATCAAGGATCTTTTACCGAACGATTGATGTGGATTCTTGGGCTTTATACCGTGGCAGCCGTTTTGATTGCGAGAATCGCCATCGAACAGAGTCGGCAAGTGGCCTACGCGTACATGTTTGCGCTCGGCACAGCAACCTTGTTCGTGACGCCACAGTTTTTTGTGGTAAGCGGAGCCATGGCAGTCTTCAGCTTCCCGATCCTCGTTGTATTGTTGGTAATGATCGCTGTTCTGGCGGATCGCATTACGTTTGACTGCACATCGATGAACGAACAAGTGCAGAGCACCGGTGTTGGTCTCCTTCAGTCGCTCGGACTTGTCAAAAGCGAACGCAAGAAGTCGGAGCCAAAATTGACTTCAAGTAGGAAAGTCGACGAAAGTCCGACAGAGGAAACCAAGAAGAAGTCCTCGACAAAACGCAAGCACAATCCAGGCGTATGGGTTTTGTATTTTGCCCTGTTCGCCTTACCCTTGTTTGGGCTCGGACAATTGGTGATTCAGAGCGATGTGGATCGGCGTTGGGCATTCAGTTACCTGTTCTTTTATCTTCTAAATTCGCTCTTCTTGCTGGTATTGATCTCGCTATTGTCCCTTCGAAAGTACTTGCGGGAACGGGGGGTTCCGATGGAAACTTCGTTTGCAGTCCGCTGGTTGGTGATCGGTATGACGAGTGTCTTTGTGATTTTGATGATCCTTTCGCTTTTGCCGATCCCTGGTCATTCGCTCCTTTCGATGGACCTGCCATTTCGCATTACGAGTCGCGACAACTTCAAGGCAAACAAATGGGGATGGGGCCGAGAAGGAGCAGAGGGGGATGGGCCTAAACATGGTGAGCCTAAACATGGTGAGCCTAAACCAGATGAAGGAGAGGCTCAGGACAAGCCGGGGGGCAACCAAGATGGCAAAGGCCCAGACGAAGGCGGAAAACAAAATGGAGACAAGATCAAGGAGGGCAAGCAGTCCGGTGAAAAGTCGAAAAACGGCGATCCGCAACAAGGTGAGAGCAAGTCCAAGAGTGACAACCCGAAAAATGACGATGAGAAGAATCAAAGTAACGAAAAAGGCAAACCGGAGGATGGCGAAAAAAAAGACGGAAAGCCTGACGACCAAACGGAAAAAAACAAAGACGACGCCTCTCAAAACGAGCCCAAGCAAAACGACAATCAACCTGCCGACGCAAGAAAACCACCACCGGAAAACAAGCCACCGGAAAACAAGCCACCGGGCAAACAACCCCAACAGCAACCCGAACAGCAACCGCAGCCAGCTCCTCGCTCGCTATCGATTCAATGGAATCTGTCAGCGGCATTGCAATGGTTGCTGATGTTGATTTTGGCGATTGTAGCCATCGTATATGGCATCCTTTATCGCGCTCAATTGTTAGCCGCCATCAAGAGTTTTCGGGACTGGTTGAGCGCGTTGTTTGGTCGAAGAAAGAGTTCTTTGGTGCAAGCTAACCGTTCGGCGGAAGACGCAACAATGCTCGAGGCCCCTTATCCACCGTTTCATACTTTTGAGAACCCATTTTCAGCGGGGAATGGCTGGACGCGTGAGCAAGTCGTGCGGCACATGTATCGCGCGATGTTATCCTGGGGATATGAACATCGTGTTGGTTGTCGCGAAGACGAAACACCGGAGGAATTTATGCGCCGGCTAATGCGACGATTCCCAGAGCAGCAGGAGTCGTTCTCGATGCTTGGCATGTTGTACAATCGGATTGCATATGCGCGAGGCAAAGTCACTTCGTCCGAATTGAAACCAATGACCGACTTGTGGCAATGGTTGGTAAAGAGAGGCACAGTGTAGCAAGGGAAGCCGAACATGCTACACCATTTCACACCCAACGCGTGTGTGCATATGTGAGACTAGCTTTTCGCGATCATGGGAAATTTCAGAGACTCCTCGCAGATCGCCCGTATTCAACATTCTCGTTCCCCGGCTCCGTCTGGGAATGCAATGCATGCGTGAATGCGAGTTTTGTTCCGTTCTGCGATCTGGCCTTGCAGGTTGGTCGGCGGCTAGTCCTAGGCTGTTAAAACTTTGCTATTGCGGGAGCAATTGGATAGCGCATCTTTTCTTCCACTTGGCCAGATTGAACAGACAGGCGAACCGATTCATTTTGCTTCCGTCGGTTTTCAACCGGCGGGGCAGCATCTGTCAGCTACCAACGCGAAAAGTTCGCAGAGTGATCGCTCTCCGTCGGATTCGTCCGGCGGAAGCAACGTCATCAAACATTGCTTCCGCCCGAATAAATCGGACGGAGAGCGGTCAGCGATGCAAACATGAAATGAATATCGGGTATTCGGTGTAGCTGTCAGATATGGCCCCGCCGGTTCGAAACCGACGGTAGCCAAACCTAAGTCGATTCCAGGATCAAGTCTAGTCCTTCACGGTCATAGCAAACACTTGTACGGCCTTTGGGACTCTCGGCGGAACAATCAAAAAAAACGTACTCGTCGGTCTTTTTATCACGACCAACAACGTCCGGTTCACCGCCGGTTCTTTCCATTTCATTGAGTGACCATAGTTTTTCAGCATTCGCTTCCAGCTTGGCTTTTACCTTAGGCCAATGAAGACCTTTGTGGCGGTTCATGTTCTTCTCAAAACGGGCTTTCAAAGCGTTGAGCAGTTCTGCACGTTCTTCTTGTGGCAACCTCTTTTTCGTTTCAGTGCCTTTCATATTGGTCTCCGTATTCATGCGGTGTCATGTTGTCGGATGCGTAGTGGGTTTAGGGGTTATGACCATCTATTCTTAGACGGATGGTAAATATCCCGCGAGTAAAACTCGGGGGCATTTCTCGGTTGCGGCACTAGTTGATTTTACTAAGGTTTTCGCCGGCGATGGCAAGTCCGCGAAAATGGTAAACTATCTGCGAGCGGGTTGCCACTGATTCGCAAATTGCTCCGGTTTGTACATAGGCAGATAGCGATAGTACACTTCCAAACACATGCAGGCGACGGCCGTTGAATAGACACGGCCTCCATAACCACCCCAAATGCAAGATGGATTCCAAGAGCCTTCGAATTGCCCCCGTGGGACTTGTGTCGAGCAGAGTTGTTGCTTGAGAGACTCATTCCACTGTTTCCAGGCATCCTCCATGAGATTATTTCCATGGGTGATTGTGCTGGCTGCATCCACGTCCCCTCGCATTTGATACATGGCTAGAGTGGCATAGTACCAGTAATAAAGGTTCTCCTCGCTCCGACCAGGCAGATTCTTTAGCAACATGCGTTGACCTTCTTCCGCGGTAGGCGGCGCAAGGGGGAAGCCTAGCAATAGTCGAGACGCGAGGGCTTCTGCGGTCATGGATGGCGTGGCTTGTTCTGGCGGAGCCATCTGACCGGATCTAGGGCGGTATACGGCAAGCCCTCCGTGACGGCCCGTACTCACCGAATCCAGAAACGTTTGCATGAGTAGTCTGGATGAATTCGGGAGGTGGAACGAACGGTGATTCGAGGCGCTGTTGAGCAACATCGCTTGCCAGCCGAATTGACTGAGGTCGCCTGGATCGTCCGTTGGAAACTCATATCGCCAACCACCCGTGCGCGGATTCATTGCATTGAGACTGTACTTGCACGCGCTTTGAATCGCAGGCAATAAAGCAGGATCGCCAGTCATTCCATAAGCTTCCGCGAGAGCCAAGGCCGCCATGCCATGACTGTACATGCGGGCGAACCGAACCGTCGGTTCCCGTCCCACCTGCTCGCGACCTGAAAGATCGCCGGACGTAGGAAACTGTTGGGTAAGCAAGTAGCCAAGGCCCGCGGCTACAGTGTCCTTGTACTGTCCGTCGGTGTGCGTATGCCCCGCCCCCAAAAAGGCCAGTAGTGAAAGCCCCGTCATCGCAGTGTTGGCTTTGAGCCCAGCGTTGTGTCGATTCTCGCTATCCGCACGACTAGCAACTGCTGGCGATTCTCGCCCTGCACCATGCTCAGCAGCATTCCATCCACCTTCTGGACCCTGCGCTCTAGCTAGCCACGCCAAAGCTCGCTCCACAGCCGCTTCGGTGTTAACGTCCCCACCGTTTTGCATGGCGAACTGGAGCCGCTGAGGAGACATCCGCATTTGGTAATTGGTTGGGACGGGTTGTTGATCGACTCGCCGTTTCAGCGGGGCGAGTTTCGGCGGGGCGACTGGTTGTACCATCGTCCGATTCAAGTCTGCAGATTGGGTTGCAACTATCTGAGGCGACGACGATGACTGGCTTTGATTCGGCATTGCCGCAAGCTGTGCAAGTTGTTCGGCAGTTTCGATGGGTGGAAGCTCCGGTTCAGGACTTTCGCTTCGTGGGACGAGCAGGGACTTAGCAGATGCGATCAACAGTTCCGGAATCTTTGGGGGCTCGCTTGCCAGAGCTTGGTTTGACTCGGATGGAAAATCTTGGGATCGTTTTAGAGGGGCTTCCCAGGGATTCGGTGGCGGTTCCTCGGACGCTGTTTTGTCCACCGCGATGTCCTCGGGACTAAGGCTCTCATCGGGCGTCTTTTCTTCTTCCATCATCAGGATTGGCACTGACAACGAAGTGATTTCTGTTCTCGCACCACCTTGATTTCCGCCGCCAAATCCCGGCGTCACAATCCGTGTCCCATACGCGTACATCAGAAGCCAAACGTGTGCAAGAAAAGCCAGGGCAATGCACTTGGTCAACGACTTGGTCTGTCCCCATTTGGTCCAAGAGGCAACCAGCAATGCTATCGCTACGATCGCGAGCAGGACACCGAGAATAATTGCCCAAACGCGACCACTCCCTATGTCTCCAATTGCAGCCAAGGTAGCGAAAGATGGTAAGCTCATGATAGCTTAGCGACGCGTTCCTGGCATTTGATAGGATGAGACCGATACGCCATCGATGCGTGCTCCGGATCGTGTAATGGCGAAGTACGCTTCACCGTATTGTTGCAATGTGACGTCCTTATCGGGCTTCACTTGAACCGTCGTTCCTGCATAATTCCGCACAGCTTGAGTCAGGAGGCTAGTGAGTTGCTCTGGCGTAACCCTTTGGCTGTCAACCTGAATAGAACCATCCGAAGCGAGGTAGACCGCTTTGCTCGATGGACCCTGCAGCATTGCACCATTCGGTGCAACCTTGGCCAAATCGATTTTGATGTTGGATTCGTCCTCCGTGAATCGGGTTCCAACCATGAAGAAAATAATCAGCAAAAACAACACGTCGATCATACTGGTGAGGTTGATGGTCGGCAATTCGTCTTGGTTGAGCTTGAGTGGCATCGTAACGTTAAGCTGCTTTTCGCGATCGAGAACGAGTTCTGGACGTGTCGTTTTCCTGAAGCCCCTCAGCGCTGATGACTTCGACAAGCCGCTGTGCATGGCGGTCCATTTCCATGATGAGCTTGTCGGTTCGACCGAGAAAAAACATGTACATGAGGTACGCAGGGATGGCGACGAGCAAGCCGGCAGCCGTTGTCAACAACGCTTGGCTGATTCCGCCGGCCAGCAAATCAGGTCGTCCCATGGCTTGTGCGCTAGCGATGTCGTTGAAAGCCTGTATCATTCCGAGTACCGTGCCGAGTAAACCAAGCAACGGAGAAACATTGCTAATCGCGTTGAGCAAACGCATGTTGCGTCGCAAAAGATTACTTTCTCGTTCGCCCGCATCCAGAACGGCCTGTTCCACTTCAACCGCCGGTCTGCCATACTTCTTGACGGCGGCAGAGAGGATTGCGGCCATCGGACTGGGGTTGCGTTCGCAGAGCTCCAAGGCCTCTTCACGTTCAATTTGCTGTTGTTGCACCTGTTCAATCAAGCGCTTAACAAAGGGCCGCGGGATGACTCGGCCGGTCCTCAAATAAATGAATCGTTCGAACGCAAAGACCGTGAGCACAAACGAGCAAAGAGCGATGGGGTACATCATCAGCCCACCATCGTGAAAAATTTGCAACAAGTTTCTGACCGGAATTTTTGTGTCTTTGCTTGGGTCTGCGGTGCCGTTGTTCGTCGTGTTGGTCATGGGAGCTGGTCCGTTTGGCAACGGGTTGGCTGCTATTAAAGCCCGAGGTTGACCTACGCCTGGTTGCCCCATGCCTGATTGACCACCTGGCTGAGATTGAAACCTGTTGGCTTGATATTGCGTAGCCCCGTTGTTGGGCGGAGCGAAGGATCCGTTCTGGCTTTGTCCGAACACGAAGCCCGGACTAACCGCAACAAGCAAAGCCCATGCGACGACGACTACGTTTGTCGCGATTTTTATCCAACGACAGCATTGCCACGTTGCGATGGGAGAGTGGACCTTCATCGCTTGGTTCCTAAGGGATCGTTGACTTTTTGATTTGCAATGGAGACAGATGGAAGTGCGCTCAATCGTTCTTTGGCGGTCAGAACAAAGGGACTGTGGTCGAATTGGTTGATTATTGCCTGATAGGCATCTTTCGCACCTTGCGTATCTTGCATCGCTTCGCAGCATTGAGCAATTTGCAACAGGGATGCGGAACTCCAGTATTCCTGATTGGGTATCTTCAACGCTTCGCGATAAGCAACCGACGCATCAGAGTACTTGCGTTGCATCAAATACGTCTCGCCCATCATCCAATATCCTCGCGCCACCAACTCGTCGGGTGTCGAATTCGTTCGTTGCGTGATGGAAGTTAGGACTTGTCGAGCAGCATCGAAGTCGGCCTTGGAGACCAAGCATCTTGCTAAAAGGTAATCGACTTCGCAGGCGCGATTACATTTGGGAAAATCGTTGCGAATTCGCAAAACCATCTGTTCTGCCTGACCCCATTCCTTTCGCAATGCCAGCAATTCCGCGGATCGAAGGAGAACGACGGAATACCAGTCGGGCTTGCGAGCATTGTCAACACTGGATTCGGCCTTCTGGATAAGCCATTTCCAGTAGGCCTCGGCTTCTGGCCAACGTTGCATTTGGTAGAGAGTTTCCGCCAATTGAAATCGAATGGATATTTCAAGTTGTAGATCCGAGGTAGGACTCACAAGTGCCGCCTCAAAATCAGCTTTGGCAAGATCGAATTCCCCCAGCTCCAGTTTGGCTTGGCCACGCAACATGCAAGCGTAAGGGTGCAACTCCTTGGTGCAGCCCATGGCGAGCGCCTGATCCGACCATTCTGCAGCTTCCTTCCAACGCTTGTTTTCGGAAGCGTTTCGAGCTAGTCGAACACGCGCTTCAATTGAGAATGGGCTTCCTGGAAACTCTTGGACCAAACGCAAGAGTATTTCGTTGGAAGTAGACTTCTCACCGGCTTCGATGAGCGCCATCGCTAATTCGTAAAGCGTGGCTGCTGGGGGATTGCTCGCAAGAGCAACCCGGATCACTGGATCCAACACCTGCACGACATCCACGGTTTCACCAAGAGCTTTTGCAACTTTGATGCTGAGGAGTTTGGCTTCGATCTTGAGTTCGTCGTCGACACCTTGGTTCGCGAGGCGATCGATAAAGACACGAGCTTCGGCGTATTGCTGGCTATAAAAGCAAGTCAAAGCGCAGCCCATAACGGCTTGGTTATGCGTTGGCTCCGACTCTTTGGAATTCTGCAAAGCATTTTCGAAGCAGGATCGGGCACCGGTGTAGTCCTGGCGGTTTTCAAGCAGGAGGGAACCCAGTTCAAGCCATACGTTAGGATTCGTCTTGTTCAACTTTCGGTCCGTTTCGGGCGTTCCAAGAAATGCTCGCAGACGTTGTTCTGCGAGATCAAATCGCTGCTTTTGGCGGTCCCATTTTGCGTGAACGAGTTCTGCGCTTTCGATCCAGGTAAGCAATTGCTTGGAATTCGTGGCTCGGCCAGCCGCAATCGTATCGTCTTGAAACTTCTTAGCTTTACCAAGCCAAGTTGAGAGCTTGGCGGCGCAGCCATCACACGGCTCGACAGCCCACTCCGACATCGCAGCAAAGTATTCGCATTGAATGGCCAACTCCGAGTCAGGGCATTGTTCGGCAACGGAACGAAACAGACTTGAAGACTTTTGAAATTGCCGATCTGAGTATGCGTCTCTAGCTCTTTGATAGAGCGATACCAATGAATTCGTCTCGCTCTGCTGCGAAACGCCAGCAAGGGTGGTCAACCACACGAATGCGATCGACCATACTATTGTTCTTGTTCGGGGATACATAACTTGCATCCATACACAAAAACTCGAGGTTAGTTCAAGTGAAATGAGGAGAACTTCGTAGTCTGGGCATAATTTGTTCGATTTTGCTCTCGTTCTGCTTGTCAACTTTCCATTATTCAGTTATTCAACTTACCCGCCAATATTGGCTTTTTATCAAGTCGCTCTTATTCCGATTCAGGAGATCTTTTGATGAGTATGTTGCAGGAATTTAAAGCCTTCGCGATGCGAGGAAACGTGATCGATCTGGCCGTGGCCGTGGTCATTGGCGGAGCTTTTGGAAAGATTGTTACCTCGTTGGTGAATGACATTGTGATGCCACCGTTGAACCTCATAACCGCCAAGACGGGTGTGAACTTTAATGGGCTATCTCTCAAGTACTCCCAACTTTTTGGTTCCACGGTGGATCTACCCAAGATGGAAGCAGGCAAAACAGTTGTGGATCCCACCACCGGCGCAGTAGCCATGGTACCATCCGATCCTGACATTCTAAAATATGGTCCGTTTCTTCAGGCCACTCTGGACTTTTTGATTGTCGCGATTGCGATTTTTATGATGGTCCGATTGATGAACACGCTTCAGAAGAAAAAAGAAGAAGCCCCTGCACCTCCCGCGCCGCCGTCGGAAGAGGTGTTGCTATTGCGAGAAATTCGCGACTCGTTGTCCAGGAGCGCACCACGCCGTGCTGACTAAGGCGAGCGGCAGTTTGAAATGAACCTATAAACTGGGTGGCACGCTCTGAGGTACGAAGGGCGTGGTGAATCGCTAGAGTCGTTTGCCACACTTCCCACGCCCATCGCTAATCGCGCTAATCGCTCTGGGCGTGCCACACGGTGGCATGGCCTAGTAGTCTTCTGTGTGCCGCTCGCCTAAGAGCACTCCAAATTGGCAAACTATTGGGACGCTGCATGCTGCCGGAAATATCGGAGCCATTGTGCTATGATCGCTCCCTTGATATCTCCTGCTTTCTCGTTCTGCTCGATGGTCTTTCCCCAATAAAAACTTGTAAAACCGTCTACGTTGGCCTTGTCGATGAATTCTGCCGCTTCCTCGAGTGAACAACTCAGCGGAAAAATCTCCTCTACGACAATCGGTTTTCCAACTCGATAGACATCCAACGCGTCCAACGCTCGTTGTACCTCGCCTGCCTTCGGGTAGAAATGCACACTTGCGAAATCCAAGGGCTCGCCTACCGAAGGAGCATAGAAAAGAGGTTTCGCGCCAGGAAAGACGTGAGCCCATGGTATTACTCCAACCGTGATCAAATGCTGCGAGTCTACAGTCCGAATGGCGTCGCACATTTTTCGGACCCATGCAGATGCGACTTGTTCACGTGAACGCTTTTCTAAGTTGAGCGAAATGCGTTGCACAAAAGTTTTGTCTCCCATGGCCCCTGCCAACCACTCC
>Ga0105048_10003388_pt1 | contig 26106 bp, 22 predicted proteins | sample MAT05_FD_78382 | JGI IMG/M metagenome (GOLD analysis project Ga0105048, IMG submission 78382) | Freshwater microbial communities from Lake Fryxell liftoff mats and glacier meltwater in Antarctica - MAT-05 | ecosystem: Environmental > Aquatic > Freshwater > Ice > Liftoff microbial mat | place...
GATCAGGGTCTTGTCGCCGTCGGGCCCGCGCAGGCTGACAAGCGGCTTGCCGGGGTAGCGGGTGCTGGCATGGCGGGCGGGAATCGCAATCAGGACGCTCATCGGCGCAGCTCCACACCGGGGGCGAGGGCAATGAAGAACGGATTTTCCCACCCCGGTTTGCCATAGCCAAGGTCGGTATGGTCATCAAACCGCACCAACCGGCCCCCCCCCCCCCGCGGCACCGCGGCGCCCGCGGGGGGGGGCCCATCCATCGTCCGTCCCAGACGCGGATAAAGATCGGCCTCGCCACTGGCCACCAGACAAAATTTGAGACTGCTGCCGGCGCTGGTCATGTCGCGCACCGCATAGCGCGCGATGTAGGCATCCGTCGCCGCGTCGCGGTGCGATTTCGATGCCACCACCATCAGCGCCCCGTTGTCGGGATGCGAAACCCGCAGCGGCTCGATCCGGCCATCGGCCATTTCCTCGACCGTGGTGCCGTCAGCCCGGGTATAGAACAACCTTCCCTGTGCAGGCGCATAGACCACCCCGCGGACCGGCACGCCGTTGTGCACATAGGCGATGTTCACCGTGAAATCGCCGCGCCGCTGCACGAACTCCTTGGTGCCATCCAGCGGATCGACGATCAGAAAAGTCTGCGCCGTCAGCGCATGACTGTCGGCCTGCTCTTCGGTGATCAGCACCACGTCCGGGAACGCCGCGCGCAGCCCCGCCGAGATCAGCGCATCCGCCGCCATGTCGGCCTCGGTCACCGGACTGGCGTCGCTTTTCGAGCGCACCTCGAAATCGGGGCCGTCATAAACCGCCATGATCACCGCACCCGCCTCCAGCGCCAGACGGCGGATCACGGGAATCAGTTGCTCAAAGTCCATGGCCACTCCTGCAGATCGCGTCCGGATGAGCAAAACTTGAACACCCGCGCCGCTGACCTTATGCTATCACGCTAAGGGAACAGCAAGATTTCCCGGATACGCCCTAAGCAGCGATCAGCGAGGCAACCATGTTCCGGCCCCAAGTTCGAACCACCAAGGCCCGTGGCGCCATCGCCATGCTGGAGCTGATCTTTCACGCCTCGGTGCGGGACATCCGCAAATCGCACGGCAATGCCGTGATTGGCCTGCTGATGAGCATCGTTCAGTCGGTGATGATGGTGCTGGTGTTCTACTTCATGCTGCAGTTGCTGGGCGCGCGCAGTTCGGCGATCCGGGGCGATTTCATGCTCTACATCATGTCGGGCGTGTTCCTGTTCATGACCCACACGAAAACCCTTTCGGCGGTGTCCCGATCCGACGGGCCCACTTCGGCGATGATGAAACATTCGCCGATGAACACCATCGTCGCCATCGCCTCGTCGTCTATCGGCGCGCTGTATCAGCAGGTTCTGTCGGCGGCGGTCATCCTGTTCTTCTATCACACATTGTTCGCGCGCATCACCATTCATGAACCTATTCCCATGATGGGCATGTTCCTGTTGGCCTGGTCCTCGGGCATCGGGGTCGGCATGGTGTTCAAGGCAGCAACGCCCTGGCAGCCCGAGGTGTTCAGCCTTCTGACCTCGCTCTACGCCCGCGCCAACATGATCGCCTCGGGCAAGATGTTCGTGGCCAATGCGATGCCGTCATCCCTGCTGGTATGGTTTGACTGGAACCCGCTGTTCCACACCATTGATCAGGGGCGCGGGTTCATCTTTCTGAACTACTTTCCGCACTACAGCTCGTGGCAATATCCGTTGATCGTGACAGTCGTGCTGATCATGATCGGGTTGATGGGCGAGTATTACACCCGCACCTATGCCTCGGCCAGCTGGAGCGCGCGCCGGTAATCGTCCGCCGCCGGCTCTATTTCGCCTTGCTGACGATCAGCCAGTAAAATCGCCCTGCGAAACGCCAAGCGTCTTGGCCAGCCGACCGATGTTCATGGCGTCCGGCGCGAAAGAGCCGAACGCCTTCACGCACGCCGCCTTGGTCAGACCATCAACGCTCGCGATGTGGTCGCCGGTTGTGTCTGCAGCCCTGGCCGGCATGTCGGATGGCCAATGCCGGTCGCCGCGGGACTGGTGGCAGCCCTCGCCGCGGCCGCTTGCCTGACGTTGTGAAGGATAGGGCGGTTCAGCCGCAACCCGCCGGCTGATGCCGCGCCAAACGCATTCGGTCAAAGCGCAAATCGCCGCACGAGATCTGGCAGAACGGCAAAGTCCGAGAATGCGTGCAGGTGGGGCAGGTCGGAAACCGGGGTCTTGCGATAGCCTTCGGTGAACAGCAGCAGGGGAATGCCCGCCGCGGCAGCCGTTTCGGCATCGACCTCGCTGTCTCCGACATAAAGCGCCGCCGATCCCGCTAACGCCGCCCGTGCCGCCAGCAGCGGTGCCGGATGCGGTTTGCGCTCTGGCAGGCTGTCGCCGCCGATGATGGTCGCGAAGAACGGCAGAAGGCCAAAGGCGGCCAGAATATCCCGCGCCGGGCCCGCCGGCTTGTTGGTGCACAAGCCCATGGCGTGACCTGCCTCCTGCAACGCCTGCAGCGCGGTGCGGACGCCGGGATAAACCGTTGTCAGATCAGCGGACGCAGGCTCGTAATGCGCCAGAAACCGCGCAATCAGGTCTGCGCGACGGACCGGGTCCGCCGCCTCGCCGAGCGCGGCCATGGTCCGGTCGATCAGGACCGGCACACCGTTGCCGATGAACCCGCGCACCCTGTCCAGATCCAGCGGCGGCTGGCCTTCGTCGGCAAGCGTCCGCACGATGGCGGCGTGGATATCGGGCGCGCTGTCGATCAGCGTGCCGTCGAGATCAAAGATGAGGGCGGTCATGTCGGCATCTTCAGCAAAGCCTCAGGATCGGACAGGCCGCACAGGTCGGAAAACTCTGCAACCCGCAGACCGGCGGCGGCAAGATCATCGTCTCGCCTATATTATCGCAGAGCGCCATCGTTGTCTCGCGTCTGGGCGCAGACCGCCAACCAGAGCCAGCAGATAGACGTGCGGCGCGGGTGTCGAGGGCGGCTGGGCGAGCGTGAGCTGTCGGAGACCTACAGAGGCCTCGACCAAGACGATCAAGCAGGAAGTCATGGCCGGGCTTTGCATCGCGTTTCTGTCGCTGCACACCGTTGTCAGTTTTTCGCCAGAAATTCATCGTGAGGCTCGTTATGCCCAACACACCCATCGAACGCCACTGGTTTCAAGCCTGTCTGGCAGAGCAGACGCTGGACCCGGCCGCGCAACGCATCCTGGATGCCATCCAGCGCCTAGACGGCATCATTCTGCCGTCGGTGCCCGGCGCCGCCTGATCCCACGTCACGTCACCGCCGCTTGGCAGGTTTCTGCGACGAAAATCGCGACGTCACGGGCTGACCCCGCCCGATCGGGCGATTTTTCACGGGATTTCCCCGTTCGCATCCCGCGCCAGACGCTTGCAGCCCCGCAGACCCAACCTTATATACGGCCAGATGCCACACGGGCCCGCCCCGGATGGCTGCTTTTGGGATCGGGGCAGGATGCCTACCTCACAGGGTCCAGCCCCACGTACATCGCCGACAGAAAAGGTAGCAGATCATGGCCAAAATCATCGGGATCGACCTCGGGACCACCAACTCCTGCGTCGCCATCATGGATGGCTCGCAACCCCGGATCATCGAAAACTCGGAAGGCGCGCGGACCACACCGTCCATCGTCGCCTTTACGGAAAACGAGCGTCTGGTTGGGCAAGCCGCCAAGCGGCAGGCCGTCACCAACGCCACCAACACCGTCTTTGCGGTCAAGCGCCTGATCGGGCGTCGTCACGATGACCCGGTCATCGTCAAAGACCAGAAGAACATGCCCTACAAGATCGTCAACGGCGGCAATGGCGATGCCTGGGTCGAAGTGCGCGGCGAGAAATATTCGCCCGCGCAGGTCTCGGCCATCATCCTTCAGAAGATGAAGGAAACCGCCGAGTCCTATTTGGGTGAGGCCGTGACGCAGGCCGTCATCACCGTTCCGGCCTATTTCAACGACGCACAGCGTCAGGCGACCAAGGACGCCGGCCGGATCGCCGGTCTTGAGGTGCTGCGCATTATCAACGAACCGACCGCCGCCGCACTGGCCTACGGTCTGGACAAGAAAGAGGCGCGCACCATCGCGGTCTATGACCTTGGCGGCGGCACGTTCGACATCACCATTCTGGAGATTGACGACGGTCTGTTCGAGGTCAAGTCGACCAACGGCGACACCTTCCTTGGTGGCGAAGACTTTGACATGCGTATCGTCAACTATCTGGCCGACGAGTTCAAAAAGGAACACGGCGTCGACCTCAGCCTTGACAAGATGGCGCTGCAGCGTCTGAAAGAGGCGGCGGAAAAGGCCAAGATCGAACTGTCGTCGTCGTCACAGACCGAGATCAACCAGCCCTTCATCAGCATGGACCGCACCACCGGCCAGCCGCTGCACCTGGTGGTCAAACTGACCCGCGCCAAGCTGGAATCGCTGGTGGATGACCTGATCAAGAAGTCGATCAAGCCCTGTGCCGCCGCATTGAAAGATGCCGGCCTGTCGGTGTCGGACATCGACGAGGTTGTTCTGGTCGGCGGCATGACCCGCATGCCCCGTGTGATCGAGGAAGTGACCAAGTTCTTTGGCAAGGAACCCCATAAGGGCGTCAACCCGGATGAAGTCGTGGCCGCCGGTGCCGCGATTCAGGCTGGCGTGCTGCAGGGCGACGTCAAGGACGTGGTGCTCTTGGACGTGACGCCGCTGTCCTTGGGGATCGAAACGCTGGGCGGCGTGTTTACCCGCCTGATCGACCGCAACACGACGATCCCGACCAAGAAAAGCCAGATCTTCTCGACCGCCGAAGACAACCAGAACGCGGTGACGTTGCGGGTGTTCCAGGGCGAGCGCGAGATGGCCGCCGACAACAAGATGCAGGGCCAGTTCAACCTTGAATCGATCCCGCCCGCCCCGCGCGGTCTGCCGCAGATCGAGGTCACCTTTGACATCGACGCCAACGGCATCGTGACGGTCAAGGCCAAGGACAAGGGCACCAACAAGGAACAGGCGATCACCATTCAGGCCTCTGGCGGTCTGTCGGACGAGGACATCGAAAAGATGGTCCGCGATGCCGAAGCGAACGCCGAAGCCGACAAGGAACGCCGCGAACTGGTGGAAACCCGCAACCAGGCCGAAAGCCTGCTGCACTCCACCCGCAAATCGCTGACCGAACATGCCGACAAGGTGGACCCCTCCACCGTCGAAGTGATCGAACTGGCGATGGGCGCCCTGGAAGAGACCCTGAAAGCCGACGAGGTTGGCAAGATCAAGGGTGGCATCCAGAACCTGACCGAAGCCGCGATGAAACTGGGCGAGGCGATCTACAAGGCGCAGGCGTCCGAGCAGGATGGCTCGGACCCGGACGAGCAGCGCGGCGTGGATGAAGACATCGTTGACGCCGACTTCGAGGATCTTGGCAACAGCAAGCGGAAATAATCCGCCGAAACCACTGCGGCGCGCGCCATTGGAATGCGCCGCATGTTTCGCATCTAGGGATTTGCCATGGCAAAGCGCGACTATTACGACGTTCTAGGCGTGGCCAAGGGGGCTTCCGCCGAAGAGCTGAAAAAGGCCTATCGCACCAAGGCCAAAGAGCTGCACCCCGACCGCAACACCGAAAATCCCAACGCCGAAGCCATGTTCAAGGACGTGAACGAGGCCTATGACGTGCTGAAGGACGACACCAAAAAGGCGGCATATGACCGGTATGGCCATGCCGCCTTTGAAGGTGGGTCGGCCGGTCCGCGCGGGCCCGGTGGCCAGGCCTATGGCCAGGGCGACTTCGCATCGGCTTTCTCTGACGTTTTTGAAGACCTGTTCGGCGATTTCATGGGCGGCCGCGGCGGCGCTCAGGGTCGCTCGCGCGTCCAGCGCGGCTCGGACTTGCGGTATAACCTGCGGGTCTCGCTGGAGGAATCCTTTAACGGGGTGCAGAAGGCCATCAACGTCCCAACGTCGATCGCCTGCGACACCTGTCGCGGAACCGGGGCCGAGGGCGGGGCCGAGCCGGTGTCTTGTCCCACCTGTTCGGGCATGGGCAAGGTGCGCGCTCAGCAGGGTTTCTTCACCGTCGAGCGGACCTGCCCGACCTGCAACGGCGCGGGGCAGATCGTCAAGAACCCGTGCAAGGTCTGCGGCGGCGCGGGTCGCACCGAAAAGGAACGCAGCCTGTCGGTGAACATTCCGGCAGGGGTGGAAACCGGCACCCGCATCCGACTGGCGGGAGAGGGTGAGGCCGGCATGCGCGGCGGCCCGTCTGGCGATCTTTACATCTTCATCGAGGTCAAGGATCACCCGATTTTTCAGCGCGACGGCACCCATCTGTTCTGCCGCGTGCCGATCTCGATTGCCACCGCAGCCCTTGGCGGTGAAGTGGAGGTGCCGACGATCGACGGCGGCAAATCCCGCGTCAAGGTGCCGCCCGGCGCGCAGACCGGCAAGCAGATGCGCCTGCGCGCCAAGGGCATGCCCGCCCTGCGCGGCGGCGGGGCCGGGGATATGCTGATCGAACTCGCGGTCGAGACCCCGGTCAACCTGACGGCGCGGCAAAAAGATATTCTGCGCGAGTTCGAAAAGCTGTCAGAAGACAACAATCCCGAAGGCTTTTCGTTCTTTTCCAAGGTCAAGGGGTTCTGGGACGGCATGAAAAACTGAGCCGGACCGCGTCGATGGATGATGCGAACGTTTCGCCCAAACCGCCGCGCGCAAGCCCGGCGGTTCTTCTTTGTCCGTCCCGTCGTTCGGACCCTTGCCCGACGGCTGTTCCGGATCGGCCTTCGTCGACGTTAACCGTTTTTTCACCAACCTTTGCGACCCTGTCCGCATGTCGACATCCGCGTTCCATGAGCAACCCCTGCCCCTCTTCAGCCGCGATCCGGATGAATCGGCGGGCGATGTGGTGCCAGGCAAACTGCCGTCCTACATCGCCGACCACCGCAAACGCCTGCGGTCCCGTTTCATCGAGGGTGGGGCGGCGGCGATGCCGGATTATGAACTGCTGGAACTGGTGCTGTTCCGCGCCATTCCCCGGCAGGATGTCAAACCACTGGCCCGGCTGCTGATGGACACGTTCGGCGATTTCAACCGGGTCATCTCGGCCTCTCCGGCGCGGCTGACCATGGTCAAGGGTGTTGGCGAAGCCGTTGTTCTGGAACTTAAAATTGTCGAGGCAGCGTCACAGCGGCTGATGCGCGCCAAGGTGATGCACCGCCCCATCCTGTCGTCGTGGGATGCCCTTCTCGACTATTGCCACACCGCGATGGCGCACCGCGAAACCGAACAGTTCCGTATCTTGTTCCTTGACCGCAAGAACGTGCTGATCGCGGATGAAGAACAGGCCAAGGGCACCGTCGATCATGTTCCCGTCTACCCGCGCGAGGTGGTGAAACGCGGGCTGGAATTGAACGCCTCGGCGCTGATCCTGGTTCACAACCACCCGTCGGGCGACCCTACCCCGTCTGAGGCTGACATCACCATGACCCTGCAGATTCAAGAGGCTTGTCAGACACTTGGCATCACACTGCATGATCACCTGATCATCGGCAAAGCCCGCGAGCTGTCGTTCAGGGCACAGGGGTATCTGTAAAGCCCGGCTTGATCCACAACTCCACCCGCCGGTTCAGCCGCCGACCCGCCGCCGTGGTGTCACAGGCCATCGGCAGCGCCTCGCCGAAGGCCTGCACCACCGGCAGGATCGCGGCGGGTGCTGCCTCGGTCAACGCCACCAGCACGGCATCTGCGCGGCTGCGGCTAAGGTCCATGTTCGCGGCCGCCGCGCCCGACCCATCGGAAAACCCGGCCAGAATCAGTGCATTGCCGTCAAAAATCCCGGCCTCAAGCAGGCGCGCCAGATCGGTCAGGTTGTCGCGCGAATGGGCGTCAAGCTGGGTAGAGCCGCCTTCGAACCGAAAGGTCAGCGACAGCCGGTCGGCCCCGTCCATCACCGCAACCAGCCGCTGCAGGTCGGCCAGCGTCGTCTCTTCGCCCGCACCCTTGATCGCGTTGATCAGCCGCAACCCATCGGCCGTCATCGGCTGCCGCGCCACGCCGCGGTCCACATATCCGGCCTCTGCCACCGCCACTTGCGCCTGCGGGCTGGCAAGATAATCCAGAAACTCGCGCGCCACCAAGGGCAGGCGGCGGCGCGGTGTCAGCAGATACATCGGCAAAGACAACGGGTAATCCTCGGCCTTGACGGCCAATGCACTGGGCAACAGCGGAAATCCGCAACTGTCGGTCAACGGCAGCGGCCGCGCCTCACCCACCGAAGCCTGCCCCGTCACGGCGAGCGCGAAAGGATCGCGCGCCACCGCTGCCGCCAGCGCCGCGAGGTCGGGGTGAACCACTGCGGCCGCAATCTGCCGCCCCAACCGCGCCGACAGCGCCTGTTGCAGCCCTGTGCCGGGGTCGAGCGCGTGCAGCACCAAGGGCATGTCGGGCCCGCCGACGTCTGCCCAGTTTGCCACTTCGCCCCCAAGGGCGCGGGCGAGGTCGAGTGTCGAGATCCGCGGCAGCGGGTTGTCGCGCGCTACCACCGGCACCAGCGCATCCAGTGCCAAAGCGCGCGAGCCGAACTCGGGAGCCGTCATGGCAGCGACGATGAGTTCGGCGCGGCCGGCCTTCATCTCTGCCTGAGCGATCTCTGGCGGCAGGGGCACAAAGCTGAATTCCGCAAGGATCTTGCCGGTTGCAGGGTCGGTGATCAGGGTGGGGTCGCCCGGCACCAGCACCAGCCCCCGCGCCGCCGCAAAGCCGGCGATCAGCCCCGGCAAAAGCGACCGCCCGGCATCCGCATCGCCAACCAACCGGATCACCGCCTTGGGTGCCGTCAGATCGGGACAGGCCGGCCCATCGCAGATCACGCCCTGTCCATCCACCGTCAGCAGGCCATAGGCGGTGTCAATCCGGTAGAATTCGCCGTCAAAACCCTGCAGCGCACCCGACAGAGCCAGCGAGCCGTCGCGCGAGGTCAGGGTAACGTCCTGCGCCAGCACGGGGTGCCCAACCAGAAGCGCGGCGAAAATCGCCGCGCGCCACTTCGTCACCCTCATGTTCCGTCCGCCCAACCCTTAGTCTGCGGCGGCGATCTTCGGGTCCGGGGCTAGATTATTCAACACCAGAAAGTCACCAACCGCATCGCATTCTGGCATCGCCAGCGACAAATCGGTGACCGTGGCCGCGCCCCCCATCGAGGTCAGCGTTTCGGCCAACAATTCTCGGTTACAGGTGGCAGGGGTGATGGCGGCTTCGACCACCACATCGGCGGCAATCGTGCTGGCCGCCGGAAAGGTGTAAATCTCGGCAAGCAGCGGCAGTTCGGTCGACGGATCGCCCAGTTGCATCAGATAGCCGCCGCGCGCCACGACGCCACCAATCGGGGCCGACTGGCGATTGTCGGCAAAGACGTGGGTCTCGACAGCGGCGTCGGTTTCGAACGCGTGCAGCTGGAACGCATCGTTGGCCTGCCACTGCACACCAAAGCGGCGCACCTGCCCTAGATCGGTCAGGGCGGCGACGGCGGTCAGCGTGGTGCCATCGGGCAGCATCACGTCTACCTCGCCGGCGCGGTCAAGACCGGGCAGGTCGATGAAAAGAGAGCCGGTGGCGGTCGTGGTGGCCGTTATGGCAAGCCCGGCATGACGCAGAACGACTCGCGCACCCGGATGGCACGGCGCAATCAGCGTCAGGCCCAGCAGGGCACCGGGCTGTGCCATGACATCGAACGACAACGGGCACGGATCGGCGACGATCACAGGCTCGGGCACGGCCGGAACGGGCGGCGGGGTCAGGGCCGAGGCCGGCAGCGCGGCTGCGGCGATCACCGGCGGCGCGGCGGGAACCGGATCGGCGGCAAGCGGCACCACGGCGACAGGTTTGGGCATCGCGGCTTCGGCCAGCATGGGCGCATCGCCGGGCGAGGCGATGGTTTGCACCAGATGCCCGGCGGCGAACGCCACCGCAAGAACCGCAAACACGCGGGCTGCATTACGTTTTGTGAACTGCACCGGGATCATCGAAGCCTCCGTCACGAATTGGACAGCGCCTACTGTGTCCGCGAATCGCGGCACAAGGGCGGCGAAACTGGGGAATGTTTCCAGCATCGCAGGCATCAGGCATGGGGGGCGGGCCATTCCGCCCCCGTTGCGCCACAATCAGACGAGTTTGCCGTGGCAATGCTTGAACTTCTCGCCCGACCCGCAGGGGCAGGCATCGTTCCGCCCGGGGTTGCCCCAGGTGGCGGGATCGGCTGCATCAAACCCCGGACGCGCGGCCGAGGCTTCGACCACCGGCGCGGTTTCGGGGGTCGTGGGTTCGAAGGCTGCGGGTTTGGGGGCTGCAGGTTCCGAGGCTGCGGGTTCGGGCAAGGCAACCGCGCGCGGCGCTTGCTGTGCGGTGATCTGTGCCATCATCGCGCGCTGTTCTTCGGTGCTGAGCGGACGGATCATCGCCAGCTTCTGCGTCACTTCCTGCCGCAACGAGTTCAGCATCGATTCGAACAGCGTAAAGCTTTCAGTCTTGTATTCGTTCAGCGGGTCACGCTGCGCATAGCCGCGAAAGCCCACGACAGACCGCAGATGTTCCAGCCGCAGCAGATGTTCACGCCATTTGCCGTCGATGGACTGCAGCAAGATCTGCTTTTCGATGTTGCGCATCGTGTCGGCGCCGAACACGTCGAGCTTGTCGGCCATCAGCTTGTCCGAGGATTCCATCAGCCGGTCACGGATCACGTCCTGATCGACGCCCTCTTCGGCGGCCCATTCGATGACGGGGACGTTAAGCCCCAGCCGCTCCATCACCGCGGCGTAGAGGCCTTCGGTCTTCCACTGGTCGGGGTAGGATTTGGGCGGCAGGTATTGGTCGACAAGATCCTCGACCACCTGATGCCGCATATCCTCGGCAATCTCGCCCAGATCCTCGGATTCCATGATCTCGCGGCGCTGGCCGAAAATCGCCTTGCGCTGATCGTTCATCACATCGTCGAACTTCAGCAACTGTTTGCGGATGTCGAAGTTGCGGCCCTCGACCTTGGCCTGCGCGCGTTCAAGGCTTTTGTTGACCCAAGGGTGAACGATCGATTCGCCGTCCTTCATCCCCAGTTTCGACAGCACGGAATCCAGCCGTTGAGACCCGAAGATCCGCATCAGATCATCTTCCAGCGACAGAAAGAACGATGACCGCCCGGGGTCGCCCTGACGGCCCGACCGGCCGCGCAGCTGGTTGTCGATGCGGCGGCTTTCGTGGCGCTCGGTGCCCAGAACGAACAGGCCGCCGGCAGCCTTCACCGCCTCTTCATCGGCCAGATGCTCGGATTCGATGCGGGTGCGCACGTCGTCGGGGGGGGCCTCGGGGTTGGCGGCGAGTGCCTCCATCACCTTGAACTCGACGTTGCCACCCAGTTTGATGTCGGTGCCGCGACCGGCCATGTTGGTGGCGATGGTGACCGCCCCCAGCTTGCCCGCATCGGCGACGATCTGCGCCTCTTGCTCATGCTGGCGGGCATTCAGCACATTGTGCGGAATGAGTGCAGATTTGAGCAGTTCGGACAGCTGTTCGGATTTCTCGATCGAGGTGGTGCCGACAAGAATCGGCTGACCTTTGGCGCTGGCCTCCTTGATCGTCTCGACGATGCCTGCGTATTTCTCGCGCGTAGTGCGGTAGACCTGATCGTGTTCGTCCTTGCGCTGCACGGGGCGGTTTGTCGGCACTTCGACAACGCCCAGGTTGTAGATTTCCTTGAATTCCTCGGCTTCGGTCGCCGCCGTGCCGGTCATGCCAGCCAGCTTGTCATAAAGCCGGAAATAGTTCTGAAAAGTGACCGACGCCAGCGTCACGTTTTCGGGCTGGATCGTTACGTGCTCCTTGGCCTCGATGGCCTGATGCAGGCCTTCGGACAACCGGCGTCCGCGCATCATGCGGCCGGTGAACTCGTCGATCAGCATGACCTCGCCATCGCGGACGATATATTGCTGGTCGCGGGTGAACAGCTTGTGCGCCCGCAGGGCCTGCGTGACGTGGTGGACGAACGTTGTGCTTTCGGGGTCATACAGCGACTGCCCCTCGGGCAGGATGCCCGCCGCCAGCAGGCGCTGCTCGATGAATTCGTTGCCTTCGTCGGTGTAGGTGACGTTGCGGGTCTTTTCATCAAGCTTGAAATGATCTTCCGTCAGGTCTTGTATCAGCAGGTCCACCTTCTGATACAGGTCGCTGCGGTCCTGGCTTGGGCCCGAAATGATCAGCGGAGTCCGTGCCTCGTCGACCAGAATGCTGTCGACCTCATCGACGATGGCAAAGAAATGGCCCCGCTGTGCCATGTCCTCGATGCTGCCCTTCATGTTGTCGCGCAGATAATCGAAGCCCAACTCGTTGTTGGTGGCATAGGTGATGTCAGCCTTGTAGGCCGCGCGCTTTTCGGCGTCGGGCTGGTAAGGCACGACAACGCCGGTGGTCAAGCCGAGCGCGCCATAGATGTTGCCCATCCATTCGGCATCGCGCCGCACCAGATAGTCGTTGACGGTCACCACATGCACGCCCTTGCCCGCCAGCGCGTTCAGATAGGCCGGGAAGGTGGCAACCAGCGTCTTGCCCTCGCCCGTCTTCATCTCGGCGATGTTGCCCTTGTGCAGGAAGATGCCGCCTTTCAGCTGCACATCAAACGCCCGCAATCCAAGCGCGCGCTTGGCGGCCTCGCGGCAGTTGGCAAAAGCTTCGGGCAGAAGGTCATCAAGGCTTTCGCCGCCCTCTTGCACGCGCTTTTGAAACTCGGCGGTCTTTGCCTTGATGGCATCATCGCTCAGCGCGGCATATTCCGGCTCGAGCGCGTTGATTTTTGCGACCAGCGGACGCACCGATTTGACCTTGCGGTCGTTTGGCGTGCCAAAGACCTTGCGCGCAAGTGTCCCAAAACCCAGCATGTTCTCTCCGACTGGTCGTTGCTGACAGTATCGTGTGAGGCTCTGGTCTTGCCCGACCTCGCCGCCTTGCCTAGAAGGACCGCAATAGGTCGGCTGACCCGCCGCACGCGACTGATGCGATGTATGGGATGGGCCTGCCATAGTCAACGCCGCGCGGGGTCGCGGCCCGATCAGGAGCGTGTGAGATGGCGAAAACAACAGGATTCTTGGCAGGCATGTCGCTGGCCGTGTCTTTGGCCGTGTCGCTGGCTCTGCCTTTGGCCGCGCAGGAGCCGTCTGCGGCAACGGTGGTGGCCACGGTAAATGGCACCGAGATCACGCTTGGCCATATGATCGTGCTGCGCGAAACCCTGCCGGAGCAGTATCAGCAGCTGCCGGATGACGTGCTGTTCAAGGGCATACTGGATCAGTTGATTCAGCAGACCACGCTGCAACAGTCGTTGCCCGACCCGGCCCTGCGCGACACGCTGGCAATCGAGAACAACAATCGCGGCTATCTGTCGGGCGTGGTTCTGGAAAGCGTCATCGCCGGCGCGGTGACCGATGCGGCGCTGCAGGCTGCCTATGACGCCCGGTTCAAGGACATGGCTCCGGCGGCCGAATACTCGGCCGCGCATATTCTGGTCGAGACCGAAGAGAAGGCCAAAGAGCTGAAAGCGCTGATTGATGGCGGGGCCGATTTTGCCGAAATGGCCCGGGTCAATTCGACAGATGGCGCGGCGCAGAATGGCGGTGATCTGGGATGGTTCGGCTTGGGCATGATGGTCAAGCCGTTCGAGGATGCGGTGATCAGCATGAAACCCGGCGAAATCAAAGGTCCGATCCAGACCGATTTCGGCTGGCATCTGGTGCTGCTCAAGGAAACCCGCATCGCCGCGCAGCCGACTTTGGACGAATTGCGCGACGAGTTGGCCGCCGAGATCGAACAAAATGCGGTCGAATCGCATATCGCCGGCCTTACGGCCGCCGCAACCGTCACCAAACCCGGTGAGGGGATTGACCCGGCGCTTCTTCGCGATGTTAACCTGCTGGCCAAATAGCCCGGACACCGGGGATCGGGGGACAGCATGGCCAAGACCGACTGGAAAGTCGAAGCGAAATCGCTGAAGAAACAGCTCAAGCTGTTGAGGACGGAACTTGGGGCCAAGCCGGTCAAACCCGTCACGGCCCCCAAGTCGGCCAAGCCGGTGTCTCCGCTGGCCCCCAAGGGCGGCTTTCCTGATCTGCCCAGAATCGCCGGAGTCGAGTTTGCCGCGGTCGAGGCCGGGGTGCGCTATGCCAACCGGCGCGATGTGATGCTTGTGCGGCTGGCGGCGGGCACGACGATGGCCGGGGTGTTTACCAGGTCGTCGACCCGCGCCGGGTGTGTTCGCGATTGTCAGGCCAAGCTGGCCATGAAGGTGCCCACGGGTGCCGGTGCGGCGATTGTCGTGAACTCCGGCAACTCGAATGCGTTCACCGGAGCGGTCGGCGACGCGTCGGTCGCCGCGGTCACCGGTGGCGTGGCCGAGGCCTTGGGGCTGCCGGCGTCGCGGGTGTTCTCATCATCGACCGGGGTGATCGGAGAGCCTTTGCCGCACGACAAGATCACTGCGAAGATCCCGGATCTGGTCGCGGCGTTGTCAGAGGACGCCATCGGCATGGCGGCGCAAGCGATAATGACAACCGATACCTTCCCCAAAGGCGCGTCCGCCACCATTCAGGGCGACGGTGGAGAGATCAACATCGCGGGCATCGCCAAGGGATCGGGCATGATCGCGCCGGATATGGCGACGATGCTGGTCTACATCTTTACCGACGCGAAGATCCCGGCGGCGACGCTGCAAAAGCTGTTGTCGCGCAATGTCGATGCGACGTTCAACTCGATCACCGTGGACAGCGACACCTCGACATCGGACGCGCTGTTGCTGTGCGCCACCGGCCAGTCTGCCGCTGCCGAGGTCAAAGGGCCGATTGCCAAGACATTTGAATCCGCGCTGAAAGGCGTGATGACCAGTCTCGCGCATCAGGTGATCCGCGATGGCGAGGGGGCGACGAAGTTCGTCGAGGTGCGCGTCACCGGGGCGGCCACGCCCGAAGATGCCGCTAAAGTGGCCTTCGCGGTTGCCAACTCGCCGCTGGTCAAGACCGCCGTTGCGGGGCAGGACCCGAACTGGGGCCGGATCGTCGCGGCGGTGGGCAAGTCGGGCGCAGAGGCCGACAGGGACCGGCTGACCATCCGGTTCGGCGATCTGGTGGTGGCCCGCGACGGCTGGCGGAACCCGGATTATACCGAGGCCGACGGGGCCGCTTACATGAAGCAGCCCGAACTGGTGATCGGCGTCGATCTGGGTCTGGGGCGTGCGGCGCGGTCGGTCTGGACCTGTGATCTGACCAACCGCTACATCGAGATCAACGCCGACTACCGGTCTTGAAGATCGTTCTCGTCGCTGCGGTTGCGCTTGTCGACCCCGACGGCCGGGTGCTGCTGGCACAGCGGCCCAAAGGCAAGTCGATGGCGGGGCTGTGGGAGTTTCCGGGTGGCAAGGTCGAGCCGGGCGAGACGCCCGAGGCCGCTTTGATCCGCGAACTGCACGAGGAATTGGGCATCGACACCTGGGCAAGTTGTCTGGCGCCTCTGACCTTTGCCAGCCATTCCTATCCGGATTTTCATCTGCTGATGCCGCTGTTCGCTTGCCGCAGATGGCAGGGAATTGTCCATGGCCAGGAGGAGCAGGCTCTGGCCTGGGTGCGTCCGGACCGGCTGCGCGATTACCCCATGCCGCCTGCTGACATCCCGCTGATTCCAATTCTGCGGGACTGGCTGTGACCTATCGACACAGGGTTTGCAATTCTGGCTGTCGGACAGGAAATATTGCAAAATTGTGATGGCTTTTACGGAACCGCACGATAGCATTGCAAAAGCATGACTGCTTGGGGGAGTTGGCCTGTGCTTCGCACAATTACAATTGGAAGCTGCGTTTCGATTCAGGGTCTTGTCGTCGGCCAGTTGGCGGATGGCAAGATCATGGTGAAGGTCGATGAAAAGACCTTTGTCGGCTTTCCGGTGGCGCCCGTCCGCAGATCCTGACCGCCCCGATGCAATGAAAAGGCCGGGCAATTGCCCGACCTTTCGCAGTGTATGTCCGGATCACGCCAACCGGCGCTCGATCTCTTCGCGCTCGAAAATCTCGATGACATCGCCGGGGCGGATGTCTTCGTAACGCTCGAACCCCATGCCGCATTCCTGACCCGAGATCACGTCCTTGACCTCGTCCTTGAAGCGTTTCAGCGTCTTGAGCGTGCCTTCGTGGATCACCACGTTATCGCGCAGCAGACGCACCCCGGCGGACCGGCGGGCGATGCCTTCGGTGACCAGACAACCGGCGACCATGCCGATGCCGGTGACCTTGAACACCTCTTTGATCGTGGCGTAACCGATGAAGGTTTCGCGAATCTCGGCCTTCAGCAGGCCCGAAGCGGCGGCTTTGATGTCATCGACCAGATCATAGATGATCGAGTAATAGCGGATCTCGACCCCCTTCTGGTTGGCCGACTGCCGGGCCGGGGCATTGGCGCGGACGTTGAAGCCGATGACCGGCGCGTTGCTGGCTTCGGCCAGAACCACATCCGATTCGGTGATCGCGCCCACGCCATAGGACAGCACGCGCACCCGCACCTCGTCGTTGCCGATCTTCTCCAGTGCCTGCACGATCGCTTCGGCAGAGCCTTGGACGTCGGCCTTCACCAAGACCGGCAGTTCGGCGACCGACTGATCGGCCTTGGCCTTGGCCATCAACTGTTCCAGCGTGGTCGCAGCCCCGACAGCGGCACGTTTGTCCTTGATGGTCTTTTCACGATAGGACGCGATTTCGCGCGCCTGGGCTTCGGTTTCCACCACGTTCAGCGTGTCACCCGCCGAGGGCGTGCCCGACAGACCCAGAACCTCGACCGGAACCGAAGGGCCGGCCTCGTCGACACGGTCGCCCTTGTCGTTGATCAGCGCGCGGACCTTGCCCCACTGTTCGCCGACAACAAAGATATCGCCTTTGCGCAGGGTGCCGTTCTGCACCAGAACCGTCGCAACGGGGCCGCGGCCCACGTCCAGCTTGGCCTCGATGACCGCACCCGACGCCGCCCGACCCGGGTTGGCGCGCAGTTCAAGGATTTCGGCCTGCAAGGCGATGGCTTCCAGCAAGGTATCTAGCCCCTGACCGGTTTTCGCCGACACCTCGACGTCCTGCACATCGCCCGACATCGCCTCGACGACGACCTCGTGCTGCAGCAGGTCGGTGCGGACCTTGGTCGGGTTCGCGTCATACTTGTCGATCTTGTTGATCGCCACGATCATCGGCACCTTGGCCGCCTTTGCGTGGGCAATCGCCTCGATCGTCTGCGGCATCACGGCGTCATCCGCCGCCACCACCAGCACCACGATATCGGTCACCTGCGCGCCACGGGCCCGCATCGAGGTGAACGCGGCGTGGCCGGGCGTGTCAAGGAAGGTCAGCAGCGCGCCGGTGTCGGTGCGCACCTGATAGGCGCCGATATGCTGGGTAATGCCACCGGCCTCGCCCGACACGACATTGGCGTGGCGGATCGCGTCCAGCAGCGAGGTCTTGCCGTGGTCTACGTGACCCATGATGGTGATGATCGGCGGGCGCTGCACCAGATTGGCATCGGTATCAACCAGTTGGTCGATCACCTGTTCCACGTCGGCATCCGACACGCGCACGGCCTTGTGGCCGAATTCCTCGATCACCAGTTCGGCAGTATCGGCGTCGATGGCCTGGTTCATCGTGACCATCATGCCCATTTTCATAAGCGATTTCACGACATCGGCGGCGCGTTCGGCCATCCGGTTTGCCAGTTCCTGCACCACGATGGTTTCGGGCAGCTGCACGTCGCGGGCCTGCTTTTCGGGCTTGTTGAAGCCCATGGCCTTCTGGCGCGCCTTTTCCTGCTTGCGCTTCATCGCGGCAAGGCTGCGCGTGCGCCCGCCTTCACCGGCCAATGCGTCATTCAGCGTCAGCTTGCCGGCACGGCGCACGTCGTCGGCCGCCTTGGCCTTGACGCCACGGTCGGTCGCGCGGTCATCGCGTTCGCGGTCGGTCTTGCGCGGGGCTGCCAAACCGGGCTTGGCGCTGGCAGGGCCGCGCGCGGCCTCGGTCTCGGCGGCGGTGGCGGGCTTGGCCGCCGTCGTCCGCTGTGCCGGAGCGGCGGCAGGCTTGAGCGCATCCTGTTCACGTTGCGCCTTGATCTCTGCCTCGGCCCGTGCGCGCGATTCTTCCACCAGCTTGGCCTTGGCAGCGGCCTCGCGCTCTGCTTCCTCGCGCTCTCTGGTTTCCGCCTCGTCGCGCTTGCGCTGACGCTCTTCCTCGCGCAGCTTGTCATCGACAGCCCGCTTGGCGGCATCTTCGGCTTCGCGGGCCTTGGCGGCGCGCAATGCCGTCAGGCGACGCTCCATCTCGGCATCGGAAATCCCTGCCGGGCGTTTGGACGGATCGCCCAGATGCGACGAACCCCCTGTTGCCGCCGCACCGGGGGTGCCCGGTTTCGTCGGAACGACCACGCGCTTGCGCTTGGTCTCGACCAGGACGCTTTTCGTCCGGCCATGGCTGAAGCTTTGCTTCACCTGTCCAGAACGGGGTGCGCCACCCAAGCCGAGGGGTTTCTTGCCGTCAGTGTCGGTCATGCGTCTTTCGTATCCTTCTTGGCGGTCTCGCCGCCCAATTGCGTGCTGGGTCCCTGACGGAGCCCGGCCAGCCTTGCCGCTTCCTCTACAACACGCGATGTGAGTCCACCAGCGGCAAGCGCGGCGTGTATCGCACGTTCACGACCGAAGGACAAACCCAATTCCCCTGCCGTCAGACAAGAGATCAAAGACTCGGGCCCAAACGGCGCGTGCAGTTTCGATTTCCCCGATTCGGACCCGTCAGAGGCCTGAATCAGCACCATAGCCCGGCCCTTGACCAGCCAGTCCTTCACCTTCTCGTAGCCCATCACCGCCCCGCTGGCCTTGCGCGCCATCGAGATCAGGTCCGTAACCCGCCGCACCATCAGGTCTTCGACCAGTCCGGGCAAATCTTCGGGCAGTTTCACCGGCTGACGCGCGGCGCGGGCGAACAGGCCCTTTTTCACCGCGCGCGCCAGAGCCTCGGGGTCGGCCGAGACATAGAACCCGCGCCCCGGCAGGCGAGCCAGAATATCGGGGGTCACCCTGCCTTCGGGGTCAAGGCAGAACCGGATCAGTCCGGCCTTTGGCTGCACCTCTCCGGTCGCAATGCACTTGCGTTCGGGGTCGTCGATGAGGTCCGGTTTGCCGCCGCGCGTCACGGGGTTCCCGAGGCCTGAGATCAGGCCTCGGCCTCCTGTTCTTTGTCTGCGGCGGCGCCGGCCAGTTCGGTCGGGTCCACCCAACCCAGCATGACGCGGGCGGTCATCACCAGATGCTGCGCTTCCTCAAGCGACATGTCGAATTTCTCCAGCACACCTTCGTCCTTGACGCGGTTGCCATTGACGGTGGTCCAGCCGCCGGCCAGTTCCCAGTCGGCGCAGGTCGCGAAATCTTCCAACGTCTTGATCCCGTCGTTGGCCAGGGCTTCCAGCATCTGGGGTGTCAGCCCCTCGAATTCAACGAGGCTGTCCTCGACGCCCATTGCCCGGGCGTTTTCCATCGCCTTGACGTTGGCCGCCTCGAGGTAATCGCGGGCGCGGGCCTGCAATTCGCCGGCCGTGCCTTCGTCAAACCCGTCGATCGACAGCAACTCGTCCAGATCGACGTAAGCCACCTCTTCGAGATTGGTAAAGCCTTCGGAAACCAGCAGCTGCGCCATCATCTCATCGATATCCAGCGTGTCCATGGACAGCTTGGTGCGTTCGGTGAACTCTGCCTGACGGCGTTCGGATTCGGCCGATTCGGTGACGATGTCGATATCAAGACCGGTCAACTGGCTGGCCAGCCGCACGTTCTGGCCCCGACGACCGATGGCGAGCGACAGTTGCTCGTCCGGAACCACGACTTCGATCTTGCCGCCCTCTTCGTCGATCACGACCTTGGACACTTCGGCAGGCTGCAGCGCGTTCACAAGAAAGGTCGCCTGATCCTGATTCCACGGAATGATGTCGATCTTTTCGCCCTGCAATTCGTTCACCACGGCCTGCACGCGGCTGCCGCGCATGCCGACGCAGGCCCCGACCGGGTCAATCGAGTTGTCATAGCTGATCACGGCAATCTTCGCGCGGGAACCGGGGTCGCGCGCCACGGCCTTGATCTCGATGATGCCGTCGTAAATCTCGGGCACTTCCATCTTGAACAGCTCGGCCATGAACTGCGGGTCGGTGCGCGACAGGAACACCTGCGGGCCCCGGGCCTCGCGGCGCACGTCCTTGATGTAACAGCGGATACGGTCGTTGGGGCGATAGCTTTCACGGCCGATCTTTTCGTTGCGGCGCAGAATCGCCTCGCCCCGCCCGATGTCGACGATGATGTTGCCGTATTCCTCGCGCTTGACCTGACCGTTGATGATCGTGCCCTTGCGTTCCTTGAATTCTTCATACTGACGATCACGCTCGGCCTCGCGGACCTTTTGCAGGATCACCTGCTTGGCCGATTGCGCGGCAATGCGGCCCAGATCGACGGGCGGCACTTCATCAATGATCTCGTCACCGATCTTGGGCTCGGCCAGGAAACTCACCGCCTGTTTCACGGTGATCTGCGCATGGTGATTCTCGACGCCGTCATCTTCGACCACGGTGCGGATGCGGGCAAAGCTGGCGCGGCCGGTCTTGCGGTCGATCTTGACGCGAATGTCCATGTCGGCGCCGTAGCGCGACTTGGCCGCGCGGGCGAGGCTGTCTTCCATGGCCTGGATCACCAGTTCCGGGTCGATCATCTTTTCCCGCGCCACCGCTTCGGCGGTTTGCAGCAGTTCCAACTGGTTGGCAGAGGTGATGGCCATCATAGACTCCCGGTCAGTGTTTGGTTTCGGGAACGTCGGCTTCTTCGGCCTCGTCCCCTTCGGATGTTTCAATCTCGTCGAACTGGGTTTCGTCGATCACGCCGCTGGCTTTGCGCTGCCGCAGCATTTCGGCGATCAGGTCATCGGTCAGGATAAGCTTGGCGTCCGACAGCCAGTCGAACTTCAGCCCGATGGTCACCTTTTCCGCGCCATCCTCGATCTCGATCAGAATCTCGTCGCCCTCAATGCCCATCAGGTCGCCCTTGAAGCGGCGGCGACCGTCGATAAGTTCGGTCGTCTCGATCCGCGCCTCGTAGCCCTGCCACATGTCGAAATCCTTGAGCCGGGTCAGCGGCCGGTCGATGCCGGGGCTGGAAACTTCAAGAATGTAGTTGTCCTCGACCGGGTCCTCGACATCGAGCACCGCCGAAACCGCGGTTGAAATCGTCGCGCAATCCTCGACGATGATGCCGCCTTCGGGGCGGTCGGCCATGATCTGCAGGGTGCGGGTCTTGCCGCCCATCAACCTTATGCGCACCAGTTCGAACCCCAGGCCTTCGATCACGGGGGTCACAATCTCGGCAAGGCGGCGGTCGATGGCGGTTTTGGCGACAAGATCGGACATCGGGGCTTTCTGAAAACAAAAAACGGGCCAAGCGGCCCGCTGGTTCGGTCGGTAGCTTCGGGTGTGGACCCCGACGCCGCTGTTCAAGGGGATATAGGCGGGAACGGCCGGGGATGCAAGCGCGCTCTACTGCGGCCGCAACCCGTTCATCACCCCCACCAATGCCTCTGATATTCCCGACTCGGACAGCGCATGTCCGGCCAGCGGCACCAGCCGCAAATCGCAGGCAGGCCAGCCGTCTGCCAGCGTCCAGGACGACACCGGCGGGCAGATCATGTCGTAGCGGCCCTGCACGATCACCGTGGGGATATGCGCGATGGCGGGGCGGTTCTGCAGGATCCAGCCATCACAGTCCAGAAAGCCCGCGTTGGCGAAATAGTGGTTCTCAAGCCGGGCAAAGGCGCGGGCGTATTCGGCGGGGCTTTCGCCCGTCGGGCCGTTGTAGTGAACCGAGGCCAACGCATTTTCCCATGACGCCCACAACCGCGCAGCGCGGGTTTCCTCGGGCAGGTTGCCGCAGAACAGCCGCCGATGGTAGGCCGCAATCACATCAGTCTGTTCGTCGGGCGGGATGATCGACAGAAACCGCGCCCACAGATCGGGAAAGAACGCCGCCGCCCCGCCGCCGTAAAACCACGTCAGCTCGGCTTGCGTCATCAGGAACACGCCGCGCAGCACCAGATTGCGCACCCGGTTCGGGTGGCTGATCGCATAGATCAGCGCCAGCGTAGCGCCCCAGCTGCCGCCAAAGGCGATCAGTTGGTCGATCCCCAGCGATTCGCGGATGACCTCGATATCGGACACCAGATGCCAGGTGGTGTTGGCCTCGACGCTTGCATGCGGCCGCGACCGCCCGCAACCGCGTTGATCGAACAGCACGACACGATAGACCGCAGGGTCGAAATAGCGCCGCATCGCCGGGCTGCACCCGCCTCCGGGCCCGCCATGCAGCACCAGAACGGGCACGCCATTCGGGTTGCCGCATTGCTCGACATAGATGCGGTGGCCATCGCCCATGTCGATCACCCGCTGATCGAACGGATCAATCGCGGGGTAAAGATAGTCGACTGCGCGCTTTTGGCCTGATCTCTGATCCATCGCCATCCTATATAACAGCGCAGACTTGCCCCGCGACAGGGCAAAGTGAAGGAATCCGCGATGAGCAGTATTGACGCAGCCGAAGTTGCCAAGTTCGAAGCGATGGCGGCCGAGTGGTGGGACCCGCAGGGCAAGTTCAAGCCGCTGCATCTGATGAACCCCTGCCGGCTTGACTACATCAGCAGCCAGATCGCGGCAGAGTTCGACCGCGACCTCACTCAGGCAAAGCCGTTTGCTGGCCTTCGGATTCTGGACATCGGCTGTGGTGGCGGGTTGTTGTCCGAACCGATGGCGCGGCTTGGGGCAGTGGTCGTCGGGGCGGATGCGGCGGCGCGCAACATTCCCGTGGCGCGGCTGCATGCGGAGTCGGTCGGGCTGACAATCGACTATCGGCACACGACGGCCGAAGACCTCGCAGCGGCAGGCGAACGGTTTGATGTGGTGCTGAACATGGAAGTGGTCGAGCATGTCGCCGATCCGCAGACGTTCCTGACCACCTGCCAGCACCTGTTGACCCCCGGCGGACTGATGGTGTGCTCGACCCTGAACCGCAATCCCAAATCCTTCGTCATGGCGATCGTGGGGGCCGAATGGGTGATGCGCTGGCTGCCCAAGGGCACGCATGACTGGAAGAAGTTCATCACCCCGGACGAGCTTTACGGCTTTCTGCGGCAAGCGGGGCTTGATCCGGTGGACCGCAAGGGAATGGTGTTCAACCCGGTCAGCTGGTCTTGGTCGCTGTCGTCGCGGGATTTGTCCTGCAACTATGTGACGGCCAGCCTGAAGCGCCCGTAACCGGGCGCATCGCCCCCCTGATACCGGGCATCCTGCGGTCCGCAGAACGGGTCGGCCGGGCTGTTCAGGTTCCACGCTGCCCGGCCCGTCAGACACTTTACCACGGCGGCCTGCATCATGGCATGGTGGCATCGGCGTTCGTCACACAGAAGGCAGACGCGGCGGGTGGTAAAGGTCAGAGGCAGAGCCGAACAAGATCAATGCGGTTGGCACCTCGTGCCACGGCCGCTCCATCGCCGCGCCGAAATGGCCGGTCAGTCTGGCCCAGTCGAGAAAGATCCGGCCGCGGGTCAGCAGGGTCTTCTCGCCGAACAGATACGGCCTTTGCACCAGGATGCGGCGGGTCTCGCGACGGGTGGCGGTGTCATTTATGGCGGCCAGCGCCAATGGGTTCGGCACCTTCTTGCCGAACAGCAGGCTCATCCGCGACCCTTCCCGATCGGCCGAGATCAGTCGCGGCAGGTCTGACTAAGCCTGCGCGGCCGATATGAACGTCTGTTCATGATCGCGGTCGGCGGAGAACATCCGGGTAATTCCGGCCGGCTGCAACGACCGCAGCCGGTGCAGATCGACAGGGTCCTTGCCCATCGCGATCTTCGCGAACACCTGCGCTCGGTGCAGCGCGCAGATGATCCGTCATGCCGACTCCGATGATTCTGCCCACAGGTTGACATCTTTCTCTTCGGAAATGCGGTCGATCTCTGCCAATTCCTCGTTTGTGAACGAAAGGTTGTGAATGGCTCCGGCGCAATCGGTGATCTGTTCGGGCTTGCTGGCCCCGATCAGCGCCGTGGTGATGCCGCCGTTGCGCAGCACCCAGGCAATGGCCATTTGCGCCAGCGTCTGCCCGCGCGCCTGCGCCATGGCGTCCAACGCCCTGACCGATTCCAGCGCCTGCGGGGTGATCACGGCTGCGTCCAGCGATTTGCCCTGCGCGGCGCGGCTGCCGTCAGGGATACCGTTCAGATACTTGCGGCTGAGAATGCCCTGCGCCAGCGGCGTGAACGCGATCGACCCGATGCCGAGTGCGGCCAGCGTCTCCTTCAGCCCGTCGGTTTCAACCCAGCGGTTCAGGATGTTGTAACTTGGCTGGTGGATCAGGCAGGGCGTGCCAAGCGCCTTCAGAATCGTCACCGCTTCGCGCGTGCGCAGCGAATTGTAGGACGACAGCCCGACATACAGCGCCCGACCAGACCGCACGATGGTGTCAAGCGCGCCCATGGTCTCTTCCAGAGGCGTGTCCGGGTCGAAGCGGTGAGAATAGAAGATGTCGACATAGTCCAGCCCCATCCGCCGCAGCGACTGGTCGCAGGACGCGATCAACGACTTGCGCGACCCCCACTCGCCATAAGGCCCCGACCACATCCCGTAACCGGCCTTGGAGGAAATGATCAGCTCATCCCGATGGTTGCGAAAATCGGTGCGCAAAATCTCGCCGAACGCGGTTTCGGCGGAACCGGGAGGGGGGCCATAATTGTTAGCCAGATCGAAGTGGGTTATCCCGGCATCAAAGGCGGTCTGGCACAGTGCGCGTTTCGTTTCATGCGGCGTGTCGTCGCCAAAGTTGTGCCAAAGCCCCAGCGAGATTGCGGGCAACATCAGACCGGACGCGCCGCAGCGGCGGTAGGTCATCTTTTCATATCGGTCTGACGCGGGATGGTAGGTCATGAACGGTCCTTTCGGGCGGGATGCGGGGTTTGTTCCATTTCACGCCGCGCGAAGCCAGCACTATCACGCCGAAATTTTTCCGGCGTGGCGCCTGCTTGCCTGCGTCGTATTGCCCTTTGAACGGGCGCGGGCGATAATGGTGACGTTGCCTGACAGGACACCCCATGTATCGTAACAATGTCCGCCGCTTCCGGTCTTTATGTATTCTGTCTGCCGCGATGGCATGTTTCGGCGGGCAGGCTGGACATGCGCTGGACCAGTTGGTGTTCGAGGCGCCCGGTGCGCCCGATGACCTGCTGGAAGACCTGCGCGCCGCGTCGGTTCTCATCCTGGCTCAGCGTGAGGACAACACCGACCCGCAAGATCTGTTTGCCGATGCCCGGGCCGAATACGCACGGCTTCTGGCGGCGCTCTATGCCCGGGGATATTACTCCGGCGTGATCAACGTCAGGATCGACGGTCGCGAGGCGGCCTCGATTGCGCCGCTGGATGCGCCGGCGTCGATCGGCGTGATCCGGGTGACCGTCGCGCCGGGGCCGCTGTTTGCCTTTTCCCGCGCCGACGTAGCCCCTCTGGCCCCCGACAGCGAGCGTCCCGAGGGGTTTCGCGTCGGCCAGCCGGCCGAAAGCGGGCAGGTGCAGGGCGCGGTGGTGGCGGGCATCGCCGGCTGGCGCGACGTCGGGAATGCCAAGGCCGCCATCGCTCGGCAGAACGTGGTGGCCGACCACGGCCGCGCCCGGCTGTCGGCAGAGATTGCCATCGCCCCCGGCCCGCGGCTGCGGTTTGGCCCGCTGACCATCACGGGCGAAGATCGGATGCGCGAGGCCCGGGTTCGCAAGATCGCAGGGCTGCCAAGCGGCGAGGTGTTTTCCGCCCGCGAGTTGAACCGCGCGACAGAACGGCTGCGCCGGACCGGGGTGTTCAGCTCGGTGTCGCTGACCGAAGATGACGCCATCACCGCGCCCGATCTGCTGGGCATCACTGCCACGGTGGTCGAGGCCAAACGGCGGCGCTACAGCTTTGGCGCCGAAGTCGCCAGCTTCGA
>Ga0105048_10003389_pt1 | contig 26103 bp, 22 predicted proteins | sample MAT05_FD_78382 | JGI IMG/M metagenome (GOLD analysis project Ga0105048, IMG submission 78382) | Freshwater microbial communities from Lake Fryxell liftoff mats and glacier meltwater in Antarctica - MAT-05 | ecosystem: Environmental > Aquatic > Freshwater > Ice > Liftoff microbial mat | place...
GCCGAGCAGTGCGACAGCGTGCCGAGCAGCGCGCCCAGCGCAACGGGACCCGCGTGCAGCTGTCTCCAACCCCACAGGTTGGGGCCCGGCAAATAGCGACGTGCCGCCAAGGAGAGCAGCAGCGTAGCCGCGGCGGTCAGCACGGCACCGACGACGGTGTGGAGGAAGCGATGCAGCGGAAACTGGGGTGATGATCAGGCGGTAGCGGCGGCTGCGAAAGACTGGGCGCCATGCGCGTTTGGCCGACGGGTCGGACTGGGTGGCCGCTAGCGAAGCAGCGCTCTTCGTTCTTGATGCTCGATGGTTGCGTGTGGTAGCCTGCAGTCGCTTACGCTATGAACCACAAAGTCGGCTTGGTCGTTGGGATGGTTTCGCTCTACGCGCTCGCTGCGTGCTCCGGCACTGAGGAACCCGCCGATAGCAGTGGAACGGGTGGTGCTACAACCGGTGCTACTACGGGCGGAGCCGCCACAGGCGGAGCCGCAACCGGCGGAGCCGCAACCGGCGGAGCCGCAACCGGTGGGGGCTCATCGACGGGGGGCACCGCTGCTCTTTGGTCGCGCGACGGTCTCACTTGCGGCACGCTCGGGGCAGCTTGCGGTGATTGTAGCGGCGAGACGGTTTGCTACTTCGACGACCTCAAAGCGTGCATTCCAGATCACGGGTCAAGCTTTATTTGCGGCTTGGGCTCGTGCGACGAAGCTTCACCTTACTGCATTCAAGGGCAGTGCATGACTCTCGACGAAGCGTCATGCTTCTGCACGGGTGAACCGGGCGACTCGGGAACCGGCTGCAAAACCGCGCCTGCGGATCACCTTGCTGCCAGCGCGTGCGTCGAGGAAGGAACGGTCTGCGGTGAAGGACTGTCCCAGTGCTGTGACGGTACCACTTGTGGCGCCTTCGCTGGAGCAGCCTCGACCTGCATCAAAGTTTGCACCAATTCAGCGGAGTGCTCGACGAACTGCTGCTGGCCCGTGCCGGGGATGGCTCAGCAAATTTGCGCGCCTTCGGTCAACTGCCAGTGATCCGCGAGGCGCGGGCGGGCCGGCTCTTCACGCAAGACCGAGTCGGTCGGCGGCACCTGAACATTGCCTGTGACTGCACAACTGGCGAGGCGCGATGAGAGCTCTCGGTGCCGGCGCGACGATGATTAGCGAACATGCCCGCGCCGTCGCGACCAAGAAGTACGCGGAGTGCTGGACGCCGAACGAATTCGGCGCTGGCTGATGGCAAGTCGCTGGGCCGAAGGCTGGTTGGGGGTCGCGTGTGCACCGGGCCGGGGCCGCTACGGCAGCAGGTCAGAGCAGACGCATCCCTCCGGTCGTGGCGGCGCCCTTGTCGAACGCCACCGTATGCTCACAGCCTGCGTGCTGGGCGATTCCGGCAATCAGGCAGTCCGCCAGCTGCCAACGGCTGAGCGCTCTCAATTGGGCGGGGCTTCCGTGCAGCTGTCGGTGGGGAACGCGTCCTCGTTGATGCCGCCAAAGAACATGCAGCCCGAGCCCGAGTACTGCTCCCAGCCGCATTTGCAGTAGCTCTGGCTGAGGCAGCAGATTCGTCCGTCTGTCGCCTGGCACGAGTCGACGGGGGTCTTGGGCATGTCGGCCGTCTCGTTCGGACAGCTGCAAACCGTACCATCTTCGCGGCAGGACCTATCGGGCTGGTAGCCGCCATCCGTACCGCCGGTGCCACCATCGTCGTTGCCACTGGGTGCGCCGGCGCAGAAGTCGCTCTTGGATTGCGCGTGCGTTGCGGAGCATCCATTGCGATCCGTGTTGCCCTGCATGCCCGACGCAGGATCGTAGTAGTCCGTGGTGCAGCGCGAGAATTCGGCGCGCGTCGTTGCGTCACGCACGACGAAGTCCTTGCCTTCGACGCAGCTCAGATAGGCTGCGCCACTCCCGCAGGCTTCTTCGGTGCAATCCCCGCCCCCACAACCTACGCTGAGCAGGAGGAGGGCCAAACCCAAAAAGCCTCGAAACAGGGAAGGAAGGGTGCCCTGCCGCTAGCCGGCCCACCAGGGGGCGTCCATGGTCATCGGTACCGCGGGCCCGACGATTGGTTGAGATTGATGCCCTCGCGCTCGGCCTCACGTGCGAGCCGGCCATCAAGGGAGACGGGCAAACGCAGTCGTCCCGCGCGCAACTCGGTCCTTCCTTCTGGGAGCCTTGCTACACTCGCACGCGCATGATCAGCTTTCGAGGGAAGCTGTTTCTTTGGTCGGGTCCTGCGGCCTGGCACTTTGTTACCGTGCCCAAGAAGGACGCGCCGCCGCCCACGAAATTCCGGCATGTGGAGCGTTGCTGGCGCGCCACAAGGGTTGCGTGCGCATTCATGCTCCAGCTGGTCCGAGTAACGCCCATTAGGTCAGAGGTTGTACGTCTCGAACGCCCTCGGTCCGAAGTGCTTCTTCTGCCTGCGTCACTAGCGACGAGCGAACCGAGGATGAATTCAGAGACCTGGCTATGCCAATAGTAGCGTGGGTAGGGATGACCACGCATTGGGTCATTTGGGTTTGCGGCGTCGGCATTGTCGCTTGACTCGCTTAGGCGTGCAGACACGCCGCCAAGTCTCACGACTCAGCGACCCCGCGCCGGCGCGGAACAAGTCCCGCCCCCCGCGTGGCGGCTAGTGCGCCCAGCGCCCAGAGCGCCGCCAATACCGAGAGCAATTCGCCGATGCCCGGGATGAGCTGGACGAAGAACAAGAACGTGCAGCCGAGCGCCAGGTGTACGTAGGGGTTCTGCGAGCGCCCGCCGAACAGCTTGGTGCCGAGCGCGAACGGAACCATGCAGAACGCCAGGTAGCCGGCCAATACGGAGAAGAGCCCCACCAAGACGGCAAGCGGGATGCCGATCAACGTCACGACCAGGGTGAGCAAGACGAGGCCGAGACCGAGCACCACACCGACGCCCAGGCCCATCGAACGCAGGGGTCGCGCCAACATTTCGGCGCGCATCGATTCGGCGCGCGGCAGAGCAAAGGCGAGCAAGAGCGCACCGACGATCCAGAGAAGCGAGGCCCCGGCCAAACGCTCGGCAAAGATCTTGGCATAGCCTTCGATCGATCCTTTAGCTTCGTCTGAACAGGTCGAGCAGACCACCTGCACCTGATCGCCGCGCGTCATTTTGCCAAAAAGTGAGCTGACTTCGCCATCGACGCGAACGCCGTTTTCGAGTTCGAGCGAGCCACCGAAAGCGACGACGTCTTCCTTGACGTACGCGGTCGACAAGAGCTGCGCGGAGCCGCCAAAGACTGCGACGCTGCCGTTGACCGTGCCTTCGACGACGACCGAGCCGCGCCAGACGATGACGTCGCCCACCACTTCGCCGGGAGCGATGCGCTCGGAGCCGGTGATGACGCGGTCCTCGACCTTGCCGGTGGGTGCTGCGGGCGCAGCTTTCGACTTGGACGCTCCCTGCGCGGTGGCAGCGGCTGCCGCCGGCGCTGGGGGACTTGGATCGATCGGATGAATCGAGACCAGATTGCCCTCGCGTTCGGCGACGAAGTCATCCGAGCCGAGCAGCAGCTCGAGCACACGGGTCGCTGGTTGATCGTTCACCTCGACGTCGACCGGCTGCTCGCCGAGTCCTTGCGCGACCAAGTTCCATTTGGCGGCCGCCGCGAGCTCTCGCACCGCTTGGGTCCGCGGCGCGCCGTGAACCGAGAGCGAAACGCGCTCGTCGGTCGGCCACGCGCCATTGCGCTGAAGCTCAGCGCGCGCCGTTGTGGGCAGGAGAGCCAGGACGAGGGCCGCAAGGCACAGAGTGAGGCGCAGCAATGCGCGCGGCCAACTGCGCGGGGAGAGTGTCATGTCAGGGTTTCCTTCGGGAGTTCGGCGCTGCGCGCCAAGAGCCAGCCGCCAAGGCAAGCCAAAAGAGTGGTGGTGAGGCAGACCGCCATCACGAACGCGCGTTCGCGCTCGAGGAGCAACGGCACGAACAGTCGCGCGCTCCGCAACCAGCCAAAGCCGCCGTGTTCGAGCCCGAACAGTCGCGCGGCCACGCCGCCCTCGCCGAGCAAGCGCGGCATGAGGCCAACCGTGGCGACGAGCAGCGACAATGCGAAAGGGCGGAGCGGGAAGGGACGAGACGGCATTGCGGGAGCAGGTCGGGCAACAGGCTGTTTCGCTCCGTGTTCGGCTTCGAGTTCGACTTCGGCGCCGAGCTCGAGCAGCCGCTCGTCGAGCGAAAAAGCGAGCACGGCGACTTCACTCAAACGCTCGGTGCAGCGAGCGCAGCCGTCGACGTGCTCGATGACTCGAGTTGGCACGAGCGCGTCCTGGCCGTCGCCGAGCGCGCTCAGCACCAATTCGCTGGCGTGTCCGTCGTCGCTCCACAGCGACTGCTCGTCGAATACCTCATGAATCATGGGTCACCTCTGTCTGCTCCCTGACCGAGCGCCTCGCGGAGCTGCTTGCCGAGTGCTTGCCGTCCGCGCAGCACCCAGGTTCCGACCGTGCCCACCGGGACGCCCAGCTTTTGGGCAATCTGTTGGTAGTCGAGCTCCTCCAGGTGGAAGAGCACCAATGCCTCGCGCTGGGAATCGGGGAGATTAGCGAGGGCGAGTCGCAAAACTGCAGCGCGCTCTCGTTGAGCAAGCAAGCGTTCGGGGCCCGACCGCGGATCTGCGACGCGCTCGACGAGAGGTTCGGCGTTGTCGTCGCGCGGCGTAGGAGCTTCGCGTCCACGCCTTCGGTACTCGGCCCGCAGGGCGTCCAGCGCAACGTGCCGCGCAATGCCCAGGAGCCACGGCTGTTGGGGCTCACCGCTTCGCAAGCGCTCGGGGTGCTCGAGGGCGCGGCGAAAGGTCTCGTGCGTGCAGTCTTCGACATCGGGATCGTCTCGGCGTCGCCGCAGGATGCGGGCGACCAGGGCCTGTACGGCAGGGCGGCACTGCTCGGCGGCATCCATTTGAGTTCGGGGTGGCGCGAATCGGGCGAGGGGATGAGGCAAGGGTACCGTGAACAAAGCGACGCTCGCATCCTTCGTACTGATCTCTTCGTCCCAGCCTCGTCGACGATTTCAGCTCGCGGAAGGATTTTTCTTTCGAGCCGGCGAAAGAAACCCATCGGCCCGAACGAAGACCCCTGCAGGACCTCAGCTCCACAGGAAATCCATGACAAATTCAAAGCATTTCGGCCTTCTGATCACTCCCGCTGCTGTCGCCGCGCTGCTCTTCTCAGCTTCTGCCGCCACGGCCGCGGAGCCAGCCGTGCCCGAGGAGAGCGAAGTCCCGCTTGCACTTGCAGCGCAGCCCGACCCCCAACCCGCACCTGAGCAGGCTGCCCCTCCGGTGGCGCCGCCGCAGCCCTTGCTCCAGCACGCGACCATCGTAGCCGCGCCCCCGGTGGACAATGCCTTGCGGCGCGGTCTAGCCGAGACCAGTCACGAGCTTCGACTCACACGCATGACAGAGGGCTTCTTGGGCCTGACAGCAGCGGGAGCGCTCATCGGCACGGGCTTCGTGACCCAAGGGGACGACATGACTTGGTCCCACGTGCTCTGGGTCGGTGGCGGCGTGGCTGCTGCCGGGAGCGTGCTGGCGATGCTCATTCCTTCTGACATCGAGTGCTTGGCCGGCCACGTGGGCGAGAAGAGCGACGCAGAGCTGCGGGCCGAGTGGAAGAAGATGGCCGAGAGCTACAAGATCGGCCGCCGCGCCGGCGCGGTATTCGGGGGCGCGCTCGGTACCGGTAGCATCATCGTCGGTTCCCTCGTGCTCGACGATCAGATCGGCGACCTGTCGGACGACAGCCGCAAGATTCTTGGAACGGCGCTCATTGCAGGCGGCGCGCTGACCATCAGTCAGGCCGTCGTTGACTGGATTGTGCCGTCGTCGATCGAGCGCGGCTACGCGCGGCTCGAAGCCGCTCCTGGGCCGACCGTAGCGTTTTCGGCCGCGCCCACGCCCGGCGGCGCCTCGGTTGCCCTGGTGGGCACGTTTTGAACTCGTCGGCTCCGCCCCTGACTCAGGAAACACGAACCATGAAAGCCGTCGTTTACTATCGCTATGGATCACCCGACGTCCTCAGCTTCGCGGACGTTCAACGTCCCGAGCCCGGCCCCGGTCAGGTGCTGGTCCGCGTCCATGCCGCCGCCGTCAACCCAGCCGACTGGCGTCTGCTGCGTGCCGATCCGTTTCTGGTGCGACTCATGGGCATGGGCTTCTGGTCACCCAAGCGGCCAATTTTAGGCGCTGACGTAGCAGGCGTCGTCGAAGAGCTGGGGCAGGGCGTCACGCGCTTTGTCCCTGGCGACGCGGTGTTCGGCGGCTCGATGGAGCTTGGCTCGGGTTCGTTCGCCGAATACCTGACCGTGCCCGCCGACGCCCTCACGCTCAAACCCCGGAACCTCGACTTCGAACAGGCTGCGGCGGTTCCGATGGCTGCGCTCACGGCCTTGCTGGGGCTGCGCGACGTCGGCCAAGTCCAGACCGGCCAAAAGGTGCTGATCCAAGGCGCATCAGGCGGGGTTGGCACCTTTGCCGTCCAGCTCGCCAAGCACTTCGGCGCCCAGGTCACGGCCGTCACCAGCACGCGGAACGTCCAGCTCGTGCATTCGCTCGGGGCCGATCACGTCATCGACTACACCATCTCCGATTGGACGCTCGACGAGCGGCTGTCGTTCGACCTGATCTTGGGCGTGGCCGGCTCCTATCCGCTGTCCAGCTACGCGCGGGCCCTCTCGCCCCGCGGCAGGTACGTGTGCGTGGGCGGAGGCACCGGGCAAATGCTCGAGTGCATGCTGCTCGGCAAGCTCTACTCACTACTGGGACAGAAGAGCTTTCGCATGCTCAATCAGGTCCCCCAGCAAGCTGACTTGGAACTCGTCGCCCGATTGTGCGGGGATGGCCGCCTGCGTGCCGTCATCGACCGCCGCTATGAACTCGCCGAAGTGCCCGACGCCCTGCGCTACGTCGAGCAAGGCCATGCTCGGGGTAAAGTGGTCATTCCGGTGCGACGCGAGCACCAAGAAGCAGGATCGCTCACGATTCGAAAGCCAATTCTTGGCGTTTGAAGCCGTCGCGATTCTTGTGCAGCAGCACTTGGTAGGTCTGGGCCGAGCCCTGCTCGCCGATCAAAGCCGACCATTCGAGAAAAAAGTGCCAAAGGCGAAACCAACGTTCGCCGTAGGCCGAGACGACCTCAGCGCGATTTCGAACCCAAAGGTCGCGCCAGGCGCGTAGCGTTAGCACGTAGTGAGCACTCAGCCGTTCGACTTCGACTGTCTCGAAGCCAGCGCCTTCGGCGGCACGCAGCATACTTGATAGTGGCAAGCTCGCATCTGCGCCGGGAAAGATGTAGCGATTCATGAACAGCCCCCAGAGCATGTCCTCAGGCTGGAGGGTGAAAGCCGAGAGCGGGTTTTGCGGTTGGTACAGGTTGCGAATGCCCGTCCACTGCAGAACGAACAAGCCATCGTCCGCCAGCAATTCGTGAACCTTCTCGAAGTAGCCCGAGAGGTTCTTCACCCCGACGTGTTCGACCATCTCGAGGCTGACGATTTTGTCGAACTGGCCTGAAATAGCTCGATAGTCGCGCACTTCGACGCGCGCTCGATCGGCGACGCCGTAGTCGCCGATCCGGGCCGTGCCGAACTCGACCTGCTCCTCCGCCAAGGTGACGCCGTAGCTCTTACAGCCGAACTCGCGAGCCGAACGGGCAACGAAAGTGCCCCAGCCGCAGCCGATGTCCAGCAGTGTCTCCCGGGGCGCGAGCCGCAGCTTCTGACAAGCGCGATCGATCTTGCGATACTGCGCGTCCTCGAGCGACATGCTCGGGCTCTCGAACGAAGCGGCCGTGTACACCATCGCCTCGCCCAAGAACCAACCAAAAAAATCGTTGCCGCGATTGTAGTGCTCGCCGACGATGCGCTTGTCCTGACCACGCGTGTGGAGCGCGACCTCCGGCAAGAAGTTGGTCAGCGCCCATTTGAAGTGCGACTCGGTGAGTCGGAACGACATCGTTTCGCGCCGGCTGGCGAAGAAATCGCCCCAGTGCTCGGCTGGGATGTCGACCCGGCCGTCGATGAAGGCCTCGTACACCTCGGAGATAGGAACCCGCTTGCCGGACCATTTTCGGGCCAAATTCGCGTCTTGGTATCTGAGAAACTGGTCGAGCTGCGGAGTCATTCGTGCTCTGTACCAGCGGTTGTACTGGCGGTACAATGCAAAAATCGCTACGCATCGAACGCCAGCGATCAGCTTGCGGTCGGACCGAACCCGCCAGCTGCCGCCTCGTTATCCCAGGTCGCCCCTTCCGTGCCTCGCAACAGCTTCGCCCAGCTCGCGCCCGAGAGGCGCCGGCAGATCCTCGACGTCGCGGCCGAGGAGTTCGCGCGTTCGGGCTTCGCAGCCACCAGCTACAACAAGCTGCTCGAGCGTCTCGGTCTGGGAAAGAGTTCGGCCTACTACTACTTCGAAAACAAGCGCGACCTGTTCCTCACGGTCGTCGTCGACTGTTACGCATCCTACTTCGAGAGTTTGGCGTCGCTCACGGTTCCCAGCAGCGTCGACGAGTTCTGGCGCAATGTACTCGACGCGTCGGTGCTCGGCTTCGAATTCATCCTGCGCGATCCACGCGCGTCCGCCATCTTGCAATGCATGCAACGAGACCCGGCGCTGCTGTCCGAGCTCGTCTCCGATCAGGTCCTGTCGAGCGGCGCTGCCTACTACTCCGAGATGCTGACGCTCGGCCAAGCGCTGGGCGCGGTCCGCGCCGATCTCCCCTTGGAAATCCTGATCGAAGCCGTAGGCGGCCTGGCGGTGGGCTTCGACCAATGGTTCGTCAAAACCATCTCGACCGGCGCATCGCCCGATCCGCGCCTGGCCGCCGAGCGCTGGACCGATCTGATCCGGCGCATGATCGAAGCGCGCATCTGACCCCAGATTCCAGTGTCGCTTGACTACTAGCCCTGATCCGTGGTCGGCCGTCATTCATGATTCGTCGCCTTCTGAGCCCGTCCCTAGCTCTTTCGCTCCTTGTGGCTTGTGGTGGCTCGGCCCCGCCAGCGGAGGAGCCCGTGGCGAGCACAGACGAAGAGCCCGTGGCTGTCTCCAAGCCCGCAGCTGCGTCCGCCGCAGCAGAAGGGCCGGAGGCTACAGGCCCGAGCGCTATCCCCACGACCTGCCACAAGGACGGCTCGGTCTGCACGGCCAGCCCCAAGTGGGTGAAGAAGGTCTGCTCCGACGTCTATCCCGACGTTGCGCTGGTGCTGTTCAGCCCCAAGTCGCCGTTCACGCGCGGCTACCTGACGCGCAAGACCAAAGCCGTGAACGCCTCCGGCGGTGTGACGAGCGGCGATGAATTCCTGGCCTTCGACGAAGAGGTCGTGCTCGTTTACGAACGCGCTGGACCAGCCGGTGGCATGCAGATCAGCGGAGCCCAGGGCGGCTACGACGCCATTCGTTGGGACGGCTCCTGTGTGACCTTGGACTCGACAGAGGTCAGCACCCACAAGGCGCCGAGCCCCAAGCGGGGTCGCATCGACTGGCGCTACCTGGGCGAGGACGTGCAGGAAGCCCTCAAGGCAGTGCCTGCAGTGCGCGACGCCTTCATCGCTCGCAAGAAAGAATGCAAGGGGGCGTACAGCGGTGACGTCTCCAAGGCTTGTATCCAAAAAGACGACGCGCTGACCAAGGCCATTGTCGATGCGGTGCAGAGCGGCAAGGCCAGCTTGCCTGAGCCTGCCAAGCGGCCTTGACGGGGCGCCTTTTTGCCGAGGACCGAGCTGCGTGAAGCGCAGAAGTGACTCGCCGCGCGAGTCTTCGTGAAGTTTTCCACGAAGCTCCGAGGCGGTAGGACGGCGCTCGTCGCGTTGGATGGTTGCGTGTATTTTCTTCGAGCAGCTTCAAGATTGCGGCCGGTTCCAACTCTTCGCCGCCCGTGAAGTACGCTTCTGCACGTCAGTAGCTATCAGCGGAACAACTTGCGCGAGTCCCTCTAGCGTGAGCTGGTCCGTTTCATGGAGTTCCAGCCATTTGCGTCGACCAGCCAAGGTCCTTCAGTCCTCGAAGGCTTGCACGATCGCGACGCGCTGTTCCCACAGGCGCTCGAAGGCGGCGCCGTAGGCGTCGACCACTTCGGCAGGTTGCGCGATGAGCGGGCACGACTGCGTAAAAAGCAAGAAAGAGTGATCGAGCAGCGCCTGCGTAGCCGGAAATTCCGCGTGATAATTGGCGAGCACGTGGGCCGGCAAATCGGTCCGCTTGGCGAAGACCGACTGCGCAGTCTGCGTCGTCTTCTCCCAAAGCGTGGTTTCGAAGCCGGTGGCTTTCAGGGCCGCTACGAGCGCGTTGCGAATGCGCAGGGCGCTGAACTCTTCGAGGCCTGCGGACTTCGGATCGATACGCACGCGGTACTTGTGGTGGACCGAAGTTCGGTCGGCGCGACTCTCGGGGGGCAGCACACCCGGCAGGGCGCGCAGGCGTGCGCTGAGGCGCTCGGCGTTGTCTTGGGCCGCTTGCGTGCGTGCGGGCAGCTTCTTCAACAGGGCGCGCGCCACGGCGGCCATCAACTCGTTGCCGCGGTACATGCTGCCGGGACGCAGGCTCTCCATCGAACGCCAACCATCGAGCGGACGCGAAGCGTCACCCCGGCCTGCTTCATTCAGATACAGATCTTGGCCAAAGTTGCGGATCTGGTTGGCCAGCTCGGCTTGGTCGTAGTCGTTGGTGACGTACACGCCGCCTTCGCCCGCGCCCAGGTTTTTGCTCGATTGGAGCGAGAAGCCGCCGCCGGCCGCGAGAGCCCCCACCTTTTGGCCTTTGTAGGTCGCGCCATGAGCTTGGGCCGCGTCTTCGACCACGAGGACACCGACGCTCGCAGCCAATGCTTTCAGCTCGTCCAAATCGAACGGGTTGCCGTGAACGTGCACCGGCATGAGCGCGCGCGTGCGGGGGCTGAGCCAAGGTCGCGCGGTCTCCGCCGTCACGTTGCCGGTTAGCGGATCCACGTCGGCAAATACGGGGATACCGCCGCACGCCACCACAGCCAGGGGCGTGGCGACGAACGTGTAGGCGGGTACAATCACTTCGTCACCCGGACCGACGCCGGCTGCTGCCAGCGCGACGATGAGCGCGCTTGTGCCCGAATGCGTGAGTAGCGCGTGCTTGGCGCCGACGAAGTCGGCGAACTCTTCCTGAAAAGCCATGGATTCGGGAGCGAAGCTGCCCGACAGCACGCCGCGATCGAGCACGCCGAGTACGGCTTTCTTGCACTCGTCGTCGAGGATCGGCCACAGCGTGTGGGAGTTCTTGTCGACGAGCTGCACGGGACCTAGAGGTCCGAGGAGTGATGCGGGGAGAGCCATAGGTGTTTCTTGGAGACTTCCGGATGCGAGGCGCCTCTATAGCGCCAAATCCAAGCTGGCCGCCCCTCAAAAAAAGAAGAAGCCGCGGGGTCTTTCGACCGCGCGGCTCGTTCTCGTGTCCCCGAATGGGACTTGGACGACTCAGTCGTCTTTGCGCTGTTGGGTGGCGCCGAGGCTCGCGCTGCCGCCCGAAGCAGTAGTGCCTCCGCCGTTGCTCGGGCGAGCTTGGGCGTTCTTCTGCTTGGCAGCGGTCTCACGAGCCCAAGCAAACAGGATGCGCTCCTGAACGAACGGATCGTGTTGGGGCTGCTCGCCGTCGACCGCGTAGGGCGACTTGAAGTAGACGCTCATCTGGCGCTGGATGCCCTTGTCGCCGTTCTCTTGAGCGACGTCGAGGATGCGCACCATGTCGATGCACAACGGAGCAGCCAGGATGGAGTCCTTGCAGAGGAAGTTGATCTTCATCTGCATGGGCTGACCGCAGAAGCCGGAGATATCGATGTTGTCCCAAGCTTCCTTGGCGTCGCCGCGGGGCTTGTAATAGTGGATGTGCACTTGGTGGTTCTCCACCTTGTGACCGACCACACTGTCCAGAACGCTGGCCTTGGAACGAACCTTGGTCTCGTTCGAAGCTGGATCGTCTAGGACGAGACCGTCGTTGTTGCCCAGGAAGTTGACCGAGTACCAGCCGTCCACCATGAGGCGACGCAGGCGCAGCATCGAGGCCATGGCCGTCTTGACCAAGGTCTGGCCAGTCTTGCCGTCCATGCCGCAGTAGGGGACGCCGTGGTTTTCTGCCTGGATGCGCAAGGCAGGCACGTTGGCCAGGCTGGGCGCGAAGTTGGCGTGGGGCACGCCGAGCGAGTTTGCCGCGTACATGTAACGCATCGTCGGCGAGACGCCCGGATCGTTACTGTCGATGCCCTTCTCGAAACCCTCGAGCGTCTCGTGGGTGGCCGTACGGTCCATCCACTTCTCGGTCGAAGCCAAGTTGACGAGCACGATGCGACGCAGTCCGGCCTTTTCCTTGAAGGTCGTGAGATCCTTCTTGATGGCTTCGATCTGTCCGCGGTGACCGCCGTCGGTGCCCACCACGTGGCGGCCCGAGAGGTTCTTGGCGTACTCGCGCGAGAAAACGGCGGGCCAGGGCTTGATGGCCTCGAGCTCCGTCTTCACCGTCGCCAGCTCGTCGGCGCGGAACACGCCGTGCTTGAGGGCTGCGGTGTAGAGATTGTCGTCGTTCAGATCCCAGCCGCCGAAGACGAGGTCTTCGAGCGATGCGAACTGAAGCAGATCAGTCAGCTTCTCGGCGCTGATGGCGTCGTCGGGCTCGGTGAGCATCGCACGGCGCGGCACCACACCCTTCTTCATCAGGGCTACGCCTGCAACCAGTGTGGAGGCGACTGCCCCGTTCAAACCAATGATGACTACACCTAAGCGTCCCATATGTTCCTCGTTTTGCGCGAAACTATCCTGCTTACCAAATTGACTGTCCGACAAGGCGATCTCGATTCGAATGAGTGGCCGATTCCGGACCTTTACGCTGTGAGCACGGTGGATCTGCCACCGTAGGACCGAAGAATGTCGCGCCGCTCGTCGTCGACGATTCTTGGAAACTTGCTTTGAACGCTGACGTTTCCGATATCCTTCATGAACCGCGCCACGGAGCCCTGCGGAAGCACCACGAATTCGGGTGGCAGAATGGCCGTATTGTCGTGTCGGTGCTCGCGATAGACGCGATTGACTTCGCAGAGCTTGGCGTCGAAGGCCGACGCAAAGCGCCGGGGATCTCGAGGCGAGGCCTCCGAGAACTCGGCGAAGAGCACGTATCGTGACTTTGCCGAGCCGTCCACCCCAACATCCGCTCCGGCGGTGAAGTCGAGCAGCTTTCCGCCAGCCTGTTCGACCGCTGCCGCAACCGACTCCTGGATTTCGACGTGCGTCGTCAGCTCCTGCGTCGTCGACAGGCAGCCGCTCAAGCGGCCGGCGAATTCGATACGCAGTGGGTCAACACTCGGAAATCGCACGAGATCTCCCAGCGTGTACGCGTAAAGCCCAGAAACAGTCGTGACGACGATGGCGTAGACGCGGTCCTTTTGCACCTCCCACAAGGGCAGACGCGTAGGCCTTTTTGCAGTCATTTCTTCGACGGGCACGAACTCGAAATACGTTCCCTGGTGCGGCAGCATCAGCATGCCGGCGCCGGGGTTGGCATGATCGGTCGATGCGTAGATGCCGCCCTCGGTAGCGTTGTACGTGTCGACGAGTGGTACGTCGCCGCCCACGCGATCTCGAATCACGTCGAGGTAGGGACCAGCTGCGACGCCTCCCCCCATGAGCACGGTGAGGTTCGGCCAGAGGTCGGTGACGACGTCGGCCTTCCTGCCGCGCTTGCGCGCTTCGCTGAGCAGCTTGTCGAACAGCAGAGAGAACCAACAGGTCGTACCGCTAATCAGACGGACGTCGTGATCCAGGTAGCGCGCGGCGATGGCGCCAAGCTTCTGGTCGTAGTCCGTCATGTTGAGGATGTCGTCCTCGGGCAGGTAGACGAGCTTGCTGGCCTTGGGCAGCGTTGCCACCATCAGCGCCGGATTCGACGTGATCTTGACGGGCCCTTCGTCGCGCATCGTCGTGGGCGGGAACAAACCCAGGCTGAACCCCTGGGTGAAACCCTTGATGCCGCGATGCTTGAGGAAACGGAACAGCACGTCCGCTCCGCTGGAGCGCTGGAATTTGATCTGGCGCTCGTTGATGGGCAGGAACTTGCCACGGCCTTTGCTCGAGCTGCCCGACGAGTTGCCGAAATGTCGCACGAACTCCGGTACGAGCAGGCCGCTTTCACCCAGACGCATGCGTTCGATGTACGGAGAGAACGAATCGTAGTCGCCGATCGGAACCGCCTGGCGAAAATCGATTTCGCTGCGTACGTCTGAAAAACCGTGCTTGCGGCCGAACTCGGTGAAGCGAGCGTGCTCGGTGATTGCGCGGAGTTGAGCGAGCTGAGTCTTGCGCAGGTTCTTGAGCGCGTAGTCCCAGCGAGCCATCGACGCGTGAGCGGCCAATTGGAACGCGCTACCGAAGACACGCGGAATGGGCGTGTGCTTGAGCTGTGTTGCGGATGAAAACGGGGTCATCGTGGCTTCGAAGGGGCCCGGTCGGCTTCTAGGGGCTGGCTATGTACCTGCCGCTGGCTCCTGTCCACACGAGCCGTATTTCGGCCATCTCTCCGCGAAAAGATGAGGGCGAACGGACTTTCGCAGGCTCGATTCGAAGTACCTGACTTGGCGTCTTCCGCGTAGTCTCGTTTGCGGAAGAGCGCTGGCGCAGCCTATGCCCGGCGACCATGATGCCGCGCCGTGAACGCCTCGTCCGAGCGTGACCCCCAACTCAGCAGCGCTCGCCAAGACATCTGGGCTCGGGGCAAGCGATTCTTCTCCAAGTACGGCCGTTGGATCTTGCTCGTTGCCGGCGTGGTCGCGCTCGTTCTGCTCGTGCGCGCGGTTGGCGCAGCTCAGCTCGCGCGTGTGCTCTTGGACGCTGGCCCGTGGTTGCCGTTCATTTTGGTTTGCGATCTCTCCTGGGTGGCATTCGAGGGGCTCGCGGTGTTGGTGCTTTATGGCCCGCCTGCTCGTTCGATTCCCGCGCGTGCCTGGATCGAAACGACGCTCGTGCACTACACGACCATGGCGATTTTGCCCGTGGGTCGAGCAGGGGCGGAGGTGGCTCGGGCTACGATGATGGCCCCGTTCGTCGGCAAGACGCGCGCCGCGGCAGGCGCTGCGATCATGCAGACGCTGACGTTGATCGCCAACACGGTCATGAGCGTGGTGTGCCTGTCCGGCGTGTACGCGCTGCTCGGCAGCGACAAGCTCATGTGGCTGCTCTTGGTCAACGGGCTGGGGACGCTGGTGCTGGGTGGGGGCATCTACCTGGTCATGCTGCGTGCCAATCCGGGCGGATTCTTGGGCAAGAAGTTCGAGGGTCTGGCTCGCTTCGGACCCGAGCTGGACGAGCATTTTCGCGAGAGCCGGCCGCGTCACCTGATCGCGCTATCGCTCAGCGTCCTCGGACGGACGCTGCAGACGGTGCAATACGGTCTCTTGCTCTTGGCCGTGTCCGGCACCTTCACCCTGACGTCCACGCTGACTGCGCAGGGCATCCACTTGGTGAGCGCGGCTTTCGGCGACTTGGTGCCGAACCAAGTCGGCGTCACCGAGGGCGTGTACCGCATTTTCGCCCCGGCCTTGGGGCTCGCCGATCATCCCGAAAAGGCCGTGGCCATCGCCGTCCTGGCCCGCATCAGCAGCCTCACCCTCTGCGGCCTGTCCGTGCTCGGCGTGCAGTTCATGCCCAAGACCGGGGCTTCGTGATAGGGCAGGTTCCGCCATGTCGAGCTCAGCCCAGCGAAACGATCCGACCGGTCAGTCCTCCGCCCCCAGCGGCTTTCTCGGTGGCGTCGACCCGCGGAGCGGCTCGCGGCTCGATCCGGTCCTGATTTCCACTCTCGCCGACGTGAGCTTGGCCACCGCGCGGGCGCGCGCCGCGCAGCCTGCGTTTGCCGCATTGTCGTTCGACCAGCGCGTGCGTTTGCTCAAGAAGGCCGCTCGACGCATGTTGGCCGAGCGGCGCGATTGCTTGGCGATCGTCGAGCAAGAACTGGGCAAGGTGCCAGCCGATGCGCTCTTCACCGAGGGGCTCGGTCCGCTCGATGCGTTGAGCGGCTGGATCCGAGTGATCACCGCCTCGCCGGCGGGGAAAATCAGCCTGAACCCGCTGGCATTTCCCAAGAAGAGCGCGCGTGTCGAGCTGGAGCCCCGCGGCGTCGTCGGCGTGATCGCTCCTTGGAATTTTCCGGTTGCCGGTCTTTACCGCAGCGTCTTTCCGGCCCTGCTCTTGGGGAATGCCGTCGTCCTCAAGCCAAGCGAGCACGCGCCGCGTAGCAGCGCCTGGTTCGCGCGCATGCTCCAGGCAGAGCTGCCGGAGTCCGTGGTTGAACTGGTGCAGGGGGATGGGGTGGTCGGTGCCGCACTCGTCGAAGCGGACATCGATGCTTGCGTGTTCACCGGCTCCAGCGTTGTGGGTTGCAAGGTGGAGCGCCGCTGCCAGGAGCGCGGAATCGCTGTCAGTGCCGAGATGGGGGGCAACGACGCGGCTATCGTGCTGAGTGATGCCGACCTGCCGCGCACGGTCGCTGGCATCACGCATTGGGCGCTCCAGAATGCGGGTCAGGCCTGCGGTGCGATCGAGGTCGTGTACGTCGACAGTCGCATCGCCGAGGCCTTGACCGCGCGGCTGGTCGACGCCTTCCAGCGGCTCTACGCGGCTCCCGAGCCCGGTCTTTCCGGCTCGCTCGCGCCGCTTGCTCACCAGGGCCAGCTCGACGCAATACGCGCTCAGATCGAAGACGCCAAGGGCAAGGGCGCCGAGGTGCTGTGTGGTGGCACGAGCCACGGGCTCTACCTGAGTCCCACCGTGCTGAGCGGCTGCACCGACGACATGCAGGTGGTGCGTGAAGAAACCTTTGGCCCCGTGCTGCCCATCGTCGTCGTCGACGGACCGGCCGACGCGGTGCGGCGCATCAATGCGGGTCGCTACGGCCTGACGGCCTCGATCTGGACCCAGGATATCGAGCGTGCCGAAGCTCTGGCGCGCGAGCTTTCGGTCGGCGTCGTCACCATCAACAACCATGCCTTCACCGGCGCCATCGCCGATCTCCCCTGGAGCGGCCGCAAAGACTCCGGTCGCGGCATCGCCAACAGCGGCTGGTCGTTGCTCACCTTCGCTCGCCCCAAGACGATCGTTGTCGATCATGCGACGGGGCCCGAGCCCTTCTGGGTGCCGTTCGACGAAGATCTGGTCGAGCTTGGGCATTTGCTCGCGGATGCTCAGCGCGGACGTATCACGCGCGCCTTCAAGATCCCGCTCCTACTCCGCAAGCGCGTCGCCCACATCAAGGCGTTCTTTGGAATAGCCTGAGCGCGCGGCTACCGGCGACGCGGCGCCCCGGCGAGCAGCTTGTCTTCGTCCTGCGCAAGCAGCGACGTCAGCAGCGGGTGCTGGAAAGCGCGTTCGACGGTGATGGCGTAGAACCTCTCGAAGAGCCCTGGAACCACACAGTACTCATGCAGGACTCTTTCGCGGAGTTCGTCGCGGACGACGATGGACGGCACGAGGGCCAGCGCGCTGGCGTCGCGGGCCAGAAGCCGCATCGTAGCCATGTCGTCCACCTCCGCGAGGATGCGGACGCGCACCCCGTGCTGCTCACAGAGCGCGTCGAACTCGGAGCGGATGTCGCTAGCCAAACCGGGCAGAATCATGGGCGAATCGGCGATGGAGTCGGGAAATCGAAAGTTCTTGCGGCGTTCGTGTCCGACGATGCTGACGGGCTGCCGCGCGATGCGCTGACAACGAAACCGGAATCCCGATTCACGTGGGGGCGGACGGTCCGCGAGAATTAGATCGAGCGCGAAGCCCTCCAATTGAATGAGAAGGGCGTCGAGCGCGCCGGACTCGAGGCACAAGCGCACGCCGCGCTGCCCGAGCAGAGGCATGACGAATGACTCTTGAAAGTTGCGAGAGAGCGTCGCGACAGCCCCGAGCCGCAGCACTTGCTCTCGCGGCCGACCGTGCTCGAGGGTCGAGAGCAGCTCGCTGCCGGCCGTGAAGATGTTTTCCGCATGGGCGAGCGTGATCTTGCCGGCCTCGGTGAGGACGAGATTGCGCCCCTCGCGGCGAAAGAGCGCCTGCCCCAGCTGCTCCTCGAGTTGGCGGATCTGAGAGGATAGGGCCGACTGCGCGACGTGAAGCCGGGCGGCGGTGCGAGTGAGGGTTCCATCCTTTGCAACCGCCCAAAAGTAGCGCAAATGGTGGAAGTTGATTTGCTCTACGTTCATGACCTATCTTCAAAACAGAATGTTACCTTCTTGTTTGTGTGTTTTTCAAGAACGCGCTTCTGGCCTGGCTGATCAGGTGGCTGGATCAGCCCCCAAGCGCTATATCTCGACCGCGACCTCGTGATCTCGACTGAAGCCCCCACCGCCCAAGCTGTCGTCCACGAGCTTCGTGCCACTTTGAAACAGGCGCTCTTGTGGCTCGAGCACGGGGCACGAGTGAGCGCCATCGTCGACGGGAAGCGCCTTACGCTGCTCAGCCGGTTTGGCCCTTTGCTGCGCTACGAATCGGCGGCCGGACGAGGTTGGACGACGCGGCGGCGATTGCGAGCCCGACTGACGGACGTGCAGGAGTGGGAGGTGACATTGCCGGAAGAGTCACTCGGCACCATTGCAAGCGAACCCGGCGCTCCGCCGATCACACCGCTCGTGCGGACGCTACGCTTACTTCGGCTGGAAAGTCGCGATTTGGGCGTGATCATCGTCTACGGCGTCACGGTCGGCTTCCTCTCTCTCTCCGTCCCCATCGCAGCGCAATCGCTCGTCAATACGGTCGCGTTCGGGACACTTTTGCAGCCGATTCTCGTCCTTTCGCTGCTCCTCGGTCTCGCGTTGGTCGGCGTCGCCGCTCTTCGCGCCTTCCAAATGCAGATCATCGAGTCGCTTCAGCGGAGGCTCTTTGCGCGTGTCGTCGAACACCTGGCCACCAACATCCCTCGTGTCGTTCCGGAGGTTTGGGACGCGCGTCATGGCCCCGAGCTAATGAACCGCTTCTTCGATCTGTTCACGATTCAGAAGAGCGCCGCCGCACTCTTGCTGGACGGGATGGACGCCATACTCGTCAGCCTGGTCGGGCTCACCGTCCTCGCATTCTACCATCCTACGCTGCTCGCATTCGACGCGGGACTGATTCTGGCTGCCATCGTCGTCTTCGGTCCCGTAGGCCACGGTGGCATCAAGACGGCGGTCTACGAGTCAAAGTCGAAGTACGCGGTCGCTGGCTGGCTGGAGGAGATGACGCGCCACCCTCTTTCGTTTCGCCAGGGTCGCGGATCCGAGTACGCGCGCGACCGAGCTCGCCAGCTGGCGCAAGGCTACCTCGACCATCGCGATCGACACTTCCGCATCGTGTTTCGACAGGTCCTCTGCGCTCTCTTCCTGCAAGTGATGGCGAGTTGCCTGCTCCTGGGTCTTGGCGGCTTCCTCGTGATCCGTCGGCAGTTGACCATCGGTCAATTGGTTGCGGCCGAGCTGATTGTGTCGGCGGTGGTGGCGTCGTTCGCCAAGCTGGGGAGCAAGATCGAGACCTACTACGACCTAGTCGCAGGCGTGGACAAGATTGGTGAACTCATCGACCTACCGATCGAAGAGCAGCGCGTAGATGCGAACCTCGCTGACGCAAGCAGCGGCGGACTCCGAACCGAGGGGCTCGTCATCGAGGGCTTCGTCAGCAGGTCGTCGGCCGGAGTCCTCGACCTACACGTCCAACCAGGAAAAATCGTACGCGTCGAGAACCTCTCCGATCTCGAGGCGGCTCGCCTGAGCAACATCTTGTTCGGATTCGTGAAGCTCACCTCTGGCTCTATTCGACTCGGCGGTCACGATCTTCGCGATCTGACGTTAGATACCTTGCGCAAACGACTGGCGTTGGTTCGTCGCCCCGAGCTGTTGCACGGGTCGATTCTCGATAACTTACGAGTGGGGGCCCCAGCGCTGGCGCGTGCCGACGCGTACCGCTGTCTCGAGGCGGTCGCGTTCCCGACCAACGTCATGGATGTCGACGGCCTGGACACCGATCTTTTCGCGCCTGCCCGGCGGCCAGCGCCGACGCATGGCGTACAGCTGGCGATTGCACGCGCCATTGCTCTCGGCCCAGAAGTCATCGTGATTGATCGCTGCCTCGATACCGTGCCTCGCGACGATCGAGAGCGTATTCTGCGTGCCATGGCCAAACACTCTGACGTAGGTGTCTTGGTGCTCGGCACGAGCGCCGAGCTGACCAGTCTCCGTCCCATGGTCGGGGAGCGTGCGCCGTGACTGCCGAGTCGAACTTCTCCGTCCCCAACTCCTGGCCCCTCACCTTCAGTGTAGCGGCCCCTCGGCAGGCACGCCCTGTGGCAGTCGGAATGTTCTCCGCGTTCCTGGTTTTCGGCTTCATCGCAGCTATCGCCCCCTGGCAGCAGACTGCGCTGGGTAGCGGTCAGGTCGTGGCTTTCTCGCCCGCCCAGCGCCAGCAAAACATCGACGCCACGATCAACGGTCGCGTGTCGCGTTTCCTGGTGGAAGAAGGTGCACAGGTGAAGGAGGGGCAGCCGATTGCGGAACTCACTGACAACGACGCCGACTTGCTCTTGCGTCTGGCGACCGAACGCTCCCAGCTCGAGTTACGCCGAGAGAGCCAGGAGTCGCGCGTTCTGTCATTGTTCGAACGGGTCGGCTCGCTCGAACGCTCGCGACGCGCCCAGGCCGAAAGCGCCGAGGCCGAAGTCCAGATTGCGTTGGAAGAGCTGGCAGCCTCACAACAGAAGCTGCTCGAGGCAGAGGCAGAGCTGGCTACGAGCGCCGTCAACGACGCGCGCCACGGGGAGCTGATCCAGAAGGGCCTCGTTTCCCAGCGAGAGCAGGAACTCGCTCGCCTCTCGCGACAAAAGAGTGAGGCCACGACGCGTGCGGCGGAGGCCAGTGTGCGTGCGTCTGAAGCCAAGTTGCGAGCGCGAAAGGCGACCCTCGAGCGCACTCGAGCAACCGCCCAAGCCGACGTCGAGAGCGCTCTGGCGGGGCTGCGTGACGCAGAGACTGACGTGGCCTCTGCGAAGGCCGGCCTGGCGCGACTCGACGTCGAAATTTCAAGGCAAGAGGCGCGCATCGTGCGAGCACCCGTGGACGGTACGGTTCTCAAGGTACTGGCGCGTGTCGGCGGCCAGCAGGTCACCAAGGGTGAGGTGCTCGCTATCATCGTACCGAACACGAGCGATCGGGCCGTCGCGCTCTATGTGGACGGCAACGACGCGTCTTTGGTGGGTCCGGGCGAAAAGGTGCGATTGCAGTTCGAAGGATGGCCGGCTGTGCAGTTCTCGGGCTGGCCATCGGTCGCGGTGGGTACGTTCGGCGGCGTGGTCTCGTTCGTCGACTCAGCCGACGACGGAGAGGGAAATTTTCGCGTAGTCGTCGTGCCCGACCCTGGCGATGGCCCCTGGCCCACGGCCAAGTACCTGCGCCAAGGAGTGCGGGCGAAGGGATGGTTCTTGCTGCAGCGCGTCACCATCGGCTTCGAACTCTGGCGGCGCTTCAACGGCTTCCCGCCCACTGTCGACCACGCGGATCTGGACGAGATGACCGAACCATACGCTACCAGCAAGGAGAAGCGGGGAGGCGACAAGAAGAAGTCGGAGCGCCCATGACGTTTGGTGTTCGAACGCGAGCAAAGTTGTACGATCTGCCGCGATTGGCGCTAGTCGCCTTCGCGACGCTCGTCTCGTCGTCGGTCAGCGCAGAAAGCTTGCTGTATCTCGAAGAAGTGCGCGAATCCGTGCGCGTCCACCATCCGTTGGTTGCTCAGGCATTCGAGCGTCAAAGGCGGGCGGAGGCTCTTCGGTTCGCCGCAAGCGGCTACTTCGATCCGTCCGTCAAGGGGCAGGTCAAGGCGACGACGGGGAGCTTCTACGAGCTGCGCTCGCTCGATCTCGAACTCCGTCAGCAGACCGGGATCTGGGGTGTCGAGGTTTACGGCGGCTACCGTAATGCGCAAGGAGTCGGCGGTGGAGCTTACCCATCCTACTACTCGGATCAGACGCTGCCCGGCGGCGAGTTCCGCGTCGGCGCGGAGCTGCCGTTCTTGCGCGATGGCCCGATTGACGGTGGGCGTGCGCGCATCTGGTCGGCTGAAGCACTGCTGCTCGCGGCCCAGCTAGGCTTCGAACGGCAGCGGCTGGAACTCGAGCTGGCGGCTTCGAAGTCCTATTTTCGCTGGGTCGCTGCTGGTCACAAACTCGCAATTGGCGAGGAGATACTCGCGATCGCCGAAGAGCGCGGCAGCCAACTGAACGAACGGACCGCTCTTGGCGCTGCCAGCGAGTTCGAGCGTCTCGACAACGAGCGCATGATCCTGGAGCGTCGCGAGCGGCTGGCGCTGGCGCTTCGAGAGTTCGAGCAGACGAGCCTCGAACTCGGGCTCTACGTTCGGACAGGCCACGGCGAGCGGACGATTCCCGGTCGCCCTCTCGTACCACAGGGGTGGAGCGAGGGTTTCGTGCGAAAGCTCGTCCAAGCCGAGCTAGAGCGCAAGCTCAGTTCCTGCCACCCGCAGGCGCAGCAGCTGCGCGCCGAGCTGAAGTCTCTCGAGATCGAGCTGCGCTTGGCTCAAAACCAGGTGTTTCCCGATATTACGTTGGGCGGTCAGGTCAGTCGCGATCTCGGCGATGCGAACGTCAATCCGGCTCTGGCCGGTACCGTGTTGGAGGCGCAGCTCAAGCTCACGGTGCCGCTGCTGATGCGCGCCGACCGCGGCCAGCGCGATGCCCGCAGCGCCACCGTCCGCGAGAAGCAAGCGGAGCTTCGCTTTCTGTCAGATCGCCTGAAGATGCTCGTCGACGACCTCGACTCACGAGAGCGCGTGGCGCTGACGCGGCGCGAACAGACCGCAGCGCAAGGTGATCTCGCACGCAAGCTAGCCACAGGCGAGCGAGAGCGCTTCGAGAGCGGCGCGTCGAATCTGCTTTTCGTCAACCTGCGCGAACTGGCCGTGGCCGACGCCGAGACGCGCCACGTCGATGCCGAGGCGCAGCTGCACGAGGTGACCTTCGAGATCCGCTTGTTCGAGGGGCTTTCTTGCCGCAGCGTCGACGGCTGAGCGGCAGAGCCGAAGAGCGGAACTCGTCGAGGCCTAGTCGAGCAGCGCGCCGATTTTGTCCGCGGCGCGCGTCGCCAAGCCCATGATGGTGATCTGGGGATTGACGCCGAGCGGACCACGCACAGTGCTGCCGTCGACGATGAACAGACCGGGAACGTCGTGGCTTTGGTGGTTCAAATCGACCACGCCGTCTTTGGGGCTGGCGCTCATGCGGCACGAGCCGAGCGGGTGGTAACTGGTGAGCAAGAGCTCGCTCGCTTTGACGTTGAGGGCTCGGAAGCGCTCCAGGCCAGCACGGTCACGAATGGTGTGCGGGGTGAGCATACCCGGAAACACCTCGGTCGCGCCTGCCGCCAGGAGCAACTCGACGCACAGAGCGAGTCCTCGGTGACAGCGCTCGACGTCCAGCTTACTCAGGTTGTAGGTGAGCAGCGCGCGGCCGTTGGGACCGATGCGAATGCGTCCTCGTGCATCGTCGGTCACCAGGTAGCCGACGCCGCCGATGTGCGCTGTGCGGCTCAAGATATCCATGAGCCGGCGACCGACGAACGGCAAGAGAGGCGGCGCGACGTGCGGATCCGGCGAAGCCGTGAGCAGCATGAGTCCTTCTTTGAGAAACTCGTGAGAGTAGTCGGCTTGGGGGATGTACCGGCCGCCGTCGACGACCTCGTCGAACATGCCCGTCACCGGTCCCGAGGGATGCACCGTCAGGTTGCGCCCCACCTGATCGCTCGAGTTGGCAAGCCCTTGAGAGAGCAAAAACAGGGGCGAGGCGATCGAGCCGCCAGCCAAAATGACGGCTTTGCCGCGCACGCGGATCTTCTTCGGCTTGCCGGTTCTGTCGACGACCTCGCTTCGATCACGCGTCAAGGCGACACCTTCGATGCCCACGGCGCGCCCGCCCTCGATCAACAACTTGTCTGCGCGTAGACCGCTCAGCATGAATGCACCCCGCTCGAGCGCAGGCGGCAAGTAGGACAGGTTGGTCGAGCGACGCGCATCCGTGCGGCAGCCGTTGTCGCAGAAACCGGACCCCTCGCAGCCGGGCGCGTTGCGGCGCATCACGGCGTGGTGCCAACCGTTGGCGACACAGCCGCGCTCGAAGATGTCGTGGATCGGTCCCATGAAGCGCGTATCGGCCTCACCGACCTGCAGGATACTTTCCGTGCGGTCGAAATAGGGCGAGAGCGCGTCACTCGAAAACTCGTCCGAGCCGAGTTCTTCGCACCAGCGGTCGGTGACCCAGCGTGGCGGGCGGAAAGAAGAGCCCCCGTTGACGGCCGTCGAGCCACCGACCAGACGCCCCTGAGGCATCGCGATTGGTGCATTGCCGACGGTGATGATGTTTCGATACAGGTGCTCGAGCGCCCACAGGAAATTGCCGGGAAAGTCGTTGCGCCTTCGGTGCTCGCCTTCCTCGACGAAGACGACGGCGTGGCCCTGCTCGGCCAGGTGGCGTCCGACGACCGCTCCGCCCGCGCCGGTGCCGATCACGACCACGTCGCATTCGAGATCGCTCTCTTCGAACTCTTCGGCGCGCGTCGTTTGCTCGAGCCAGCGTGGCTGCTCGATGTTCTCGATCACACCTAGCTTGTGGCGCAGCGCGCCGCGTAGGTCGGGTCGGTCGAAGTGAGTGATCTTGTAGACGGCGGCGACGGCGTTGACGACCTTGCCCATCAGCGGATGCTCCGACCACTGCGCGACCAGTTGCTCGGCCTCGCTGTCACTCAACGCCTCGAGCGGCTTGCCGGTGAACAAACGTGCGGATGCCGCGAGAGCGCGCTGGGCCGCGCCCCACGGACCGACGAGTTCGGGCAGCATGCGGCTGATGAAACCTTCGGTCAGACGCACGGTTTCGGCGTCTGCACCAGCAATGGCTTCGGTCGACGGTAAAATCGCGCGCGCCAAAGCGACTGCAGCGGTGCGCTCGCGGTCGCTCATCGGACGTTCGGGCAGGGACAGCAGCATCGGGGCGGTGAAGATTCCAAACGGATCGGCGGCGGTCAAATCGCTTCGGCCGACAGTTCGGGTTCGCTGTGCGATTTTGGCCGGATTCGAGCGCCGCGTTGCACACAGTTGGGCAAAAAAGGTTCGCGCTCACGCTGCATGCGCAAACCGATTCGCACTGCGTTGTGCTCAGCGGCGGCGCTCAGCGGCGGCGCTCGACGCCGCCCAGGTCCAAATGCGCAGCAGAGCCGAGCTGTCCCCACGCGCTCGACGTCGCGCCATGCGGAGCAAGCGCGCCGAGTACGCCCAGATTCAAGCGACGCGCGAGCCGCATCGGCGTTTCGGCAATGAATTGTGCGGGCACGGAGACTCCTTCGGCGACGAGCAAGGCCGCGTGCACGTCGCGGGCGGTCTGTTCGAGCGTCGCGATGAAAGTCAGCATCACGTCGAAGTCGCCGGAACGTCGTCGAGCCGCGAGGTCGGCGCGACCCTCTCGCTCGACGGTGACGCGACTTCGGGAGGACGACCAGGCTTCGCCGAGCGCCGTTGCCGTTGCCGCGAGCTGCGGGCAGTCGTCGGGGCAAGCGACGATCAGATCGCGCCCGGGAAAGTCGAGGGAACTGGCCGTTGGCGCTCGTTGGTAGCCGAGGCTGTCGAGCGCGCGACTCTTGGTGGCGTCCAGCGCGGCTTGCAGCACGCCGGGAGCTCGCAGCTTGCCCAGGCCTTTTCCGCCGAGCACGACGACCCAGCCCAACACTTGAAGTTGGAACGGCACGGCGCCCGCGCGTGGCTGATGAAGGCCGTTGCCGAGCCAGCCCAGATCGCTGGTTCCGCCTTCGAAAGCCCGGAGACAATCGGACAGTTCGGCGCGCACGACGTCGACCCGAGCAAGCAAGGCGCCGCCGCGGCTCGCGTTTGGATTGCGCTTCAAAGTGAGTTCGCGCCCCACCTGTGTCACAGCGAATGCTCCGGACCCTTGCGGCGACTCGGGTCGAAAATCGCCGGGGACGATGGCCGTGGCGGCTAGACTCAAGCGTTGCGCCACGAGGTGGGGGTCGCCGCTCGGCAAAGAGAAGCCGAGCTGACCCTCGGCGCGCGGCGTGCC
>Ga0105048_10003390_pt1 | contig 26100 bp, 21 predicted proteins | sample MAT05_FD_78382 | JGI IMG/M metagenome (GOLD analysis project Ga0105048, IMG submission 78382) | Freshwater microbial communities from Lake Fryxell liftoff mats and glacier meltwater in Antarctica - MAT-05 | ecosystem: Environmental > Aquatic > Freshwater > Ice > Liftoff microbial mat | place...
CGATGGGCGTGGGAAGTGTGGCAAATGACTCTAGCGATTCACCACGCCCTTCGTACCTCAGAGCGTGCCACCCAGTTCATAGGTAGATTTCAAACTGCCCCTCGCCTTAGTACACTAAAACAGGGTTGCGGGGGGACGAGCCCCCACGTAACCCAACGATTTCGTTGCATAAAATCTTTCACGGCGTTGCTTCCAGCCTGTTTGTCCTGCAAAAAAGCGGGAAACCGGTTAAACTTGGAAGGTCAAATTGTTTTGTAAAGTAAGTTACGAGTTTTTTGGACCGAAGAAAATGCAAAACCAACGGATGGGTTCGTCAGTTCCATGGCTGACGCTGATGGCCTTCTCTAGCTTAATGTCTGTGCCAGGATTTGAGCTTTCTATCGCTAACGCGCAACGCCCAAGGCAGCCGACCTTGCGGATCAATTCCGAGGTCGTATTGATGTCTGCACCCAGGGAAGTGCTTGTCTTATTAGACGAGGCGGAACAGGCCATCAAGAAAGAACAATGGAGTGAAGCAACTTTCGCATTGGGGATATTGCTAGGTCTCGAGGAAGTGCGGCAATCGGATTTGACGGGTGTCGACTTTTTTCTGGAAGGCGATGAACTGCCCGAACTTGCTCAAAGGCCTGCCGATACGAAAGCAGTAAATCAATCCAAAGGTTCCGTGTTTCAAAAAGTTTACGAGCTCATCGAATCTCTTCCCACGGAAGCCACCAAGATTGTTGATTTGAGGTATGGCGCACCGGCTAGCCAGATTATCGAGAAGGCTATCGCGGAATCGGATTGGGAAAAGATTGCCGAGGTTGCGGCCAAGTACGGGTTTACGACAGTTGGCCAAGATGCATCGGTGATCTTAGGGGAGTATTGGTTGCGAAAAGGGGATGGGAGGCGAGCTGCTGGGCTGTTCTCTCGAGTCTATCGGCAAAAGAGTGCATCGGAACGATTAGGTCCAGAATTAGGGATCCTTACAGCATCTGCCTATCAGTCGGCTGGGATGCATGCCGAGGCGTTGAGCATTATCGAGTCTACGCGAACACAGTTCAACAAGGTCGAACTGAACTGGAAGGGTACCAAGATCAGTTGGGACGGTCGGTCGATACTCTCGAAAGATGTTCTCGACAAGATGGAATTGACCGGCCAACAGGAGGTTCGCCGTGTCGTTAAGCAGCCTTACTATTTCAATGGAAACGAAAATCGAAACGCGGATACCAAGGCGGGAATTCCATTACCGTTTCTTTTCTGGCATGCGGAATTGCATGAATCCAAACAGCACAAGGAGAATTTGGACCTTACACTCAGAGAAAAGCTGGCAGACGGGAAGTCGAGTTTCATTCCATCTCGGTACCCGATCAGTGTGGGGCAATGGATCATTGCATCGACCTACGATCAGCGTATCGTAGCTATTGATACGCTCACAGGACGCTTGGGATGGGAGTGCCCGTACAGCGGCATGCCAATGGGTTTTGCAATGGATCGGTATCTCAATCGCGATAGTCATTCCTTCCGTTTGCCAGCCCCTGACTACCTGACAAAACGGGTTTGGGGTGAATCGCTTTTGGGAGCAATTTCAAGTGACGGTGAGCGAATCTATAACATTAGCGAGCTTCCTGCGATCAGTGTCTCTGAAAGTTTTGCGTTAGGACCGAACGCCAGGGTGGCCAAACCCCAGGGGATCCGCAACTACAACGTGATGCAATGCTGGAGTGTACCAGAGGAAGGGAAGGCAAAGTGGGAAGTTGGTGGACAGAAAAGCCCGACCGAACCTAGGTTAGCCGGAATACTCTTTCTAGGTTCGCCACTGCCATACGAAAACGAACTACTTGTGATGGGAGAGCTGAACAGTGACTTGTATTTGTTTGCGTTAGCACCGGAAACCGGCAAACTTTTGTGGCGCCAACCGATCACGACCAACTACAGCACGATATCAAGCGATTTGATGCGAAGAAGCACAGGTGCAATGCCAGCGGTGGATGGGTCGATCATTGTTTGCCCAACGCTTTCGGGATACTTGGTGGCTTATGACAAAGCGAATCGTTCTATGCGATGGGCTTTCAAATATCCGATCAGGCCAGATCTCGCCAATTCCAATCAAGCGGGCGCGTTCGGACAAATCGACTTGGCCGATTTTTCACCTTTGACGCCCCGTTCTGCCGATACGTCGGTGGTGATTAGCGATGGCGTGGTGATTTTTGCGCCATCGGACGGTAACGATGCTTATGGAATCAAGATTGAAGACGGAAGCTTGCTGTGGAAGCTTAGCGATTCCAAGATCGACCAAATTCGTTATGTGGCTGGAGCATGGAACGACACGGCGGTGATAGTTTGTCAGTCTTGTTTGGTGGCTGTGGATCTTAAGAGTGGCGTAAGCAAATGGCCGAAGATCGAATTTCCCGACGCACAACAAGTGATCGGGCGAGGGGTTCGAAAAGAGGGTACTTATTTGGTGCCGACTTCTGGCCAAACGATTTTGCAGATTGATCTCGCCAAAGGCGAGATTGCGGATTCCGTTCGTGTTGAGCAACCGTTAGGTAATCTGATTTCCGTTGGCGATCGGCTCATTTGCGCGACTCCTTTTGAGTTGGATTGCTACTCGGTCCGTGAGGCTTTTCAAACGCAGTTAAAAGAAGAACTGCAGCGCAACTCAGTTTCGACGAGCGGGCTTGCCCAGCAGAGCGAATTGGCGCTCGCAAATGGCGATTTCGATGCAGCCCTAAATTTTCTGGATCAAGCTCAGAAAATGGAACCCAACAATTCGGAGGTCGTACTGCTCATCAACAAGGCTGGTATGGCGGCTTTGACGGCGGATTTTGACAAGTATGTGGATCGGGTCGATCTATTCAAGAATCTAGCGATGGATCAGGACAAGGTGCCCTATCTGCGCCTAATGGTCAAGGGACTGCAAAAACAGGGTCGCTTTAAAGACTCCTTGGCGACACTCATGAAATTGTCCAAGCTGCGGACCTCACAACGACAAGAGCAGATGTCGGGGTCGGCAAGCATAGCCCTGACTCCCCAATGGTCGGTTCAAGAAGATCGATGGATCTCGACTCAGATTCGCATGGCGATCGAAAAACTGACGCCAGTGGAGATGCAGGAAATGGAAACGCTTGTCGCCTCGGAACTGGAATCGATGTCGAAACTCCCCGCTCACGTTCGGCGGGTTAAACTTGGGCACTTCGAATCCATTCGTGCGACAGAACCGATGAGGCTTGAATCCGCCAAGGCACTCGTGTCACAACGAGACTTTTTGCAAGCGGAACGGCTGCTCATGTCGGACAGCTTGCTCGACTCTGTGGATCCGAAGTCCCCCGAAGCGGTCCGAAGACGAGAAGTTCTGGCTAGCATCTACATTCGCTTGAAACGATTCGATCAAGCAGCACATGCATTAAATGGCGACACGCAACGATTGGAAGAACTTATTCAAGAGTTTGCGGGTGTTTCCAATGATGGTTTAAAACTGCCTACGGTTTCGACTCCACTCTTGAGCAAGCTGTCGAAGCCAATCAGCGAATGGCCAACGGGCAAAATCCAAGTCTCAACAAGTCCGATCGACGCATTGCCGTTAAACAGAGCGGGGCAACTGGATTCGGCAACTGCCTGTCGATGGAAAACAAGGATCGGACATGCATTGACCGGCTGGGAGATCAGCTCAGGATCGGTGGCTTTTGCTTTTTCGAACCCTTCCACAGGCGAAAGTTTTCAAGTGTACGCGGACGCTGGCAATCAAGATAAATCGAGCGTTCCAACAGCCTATTCGGTAGACAGCATTGTCCTCCTCGAGATCAATCGACAAATCATAGCAGTCGACACTCTTACGACCAATGCGCGAGATCAGGATGGAGTGCTTTGGCGAAAGCAATTCGATGTGGAGAATTTGGAGAAAGTCGGGGACCGAGGCAGAGCATTGCAGGATCCAAAGAATTGGGGACTGCCTATGACCAAGGGGCCATTTCGTGTCGCTTCTGTTTCGCGAAGCGGAATCGTTGTACTGTTGGAAGATGAATTGTCCTGTTTGGATCTGATCACCGGTGCGAAGATATGGAACCGCACTGGATTCAAGGCATGTAGTTTTGCAGCAGAACAAGGCAAGCTATTAGTTCATCACCCAAAAAACCGAATGATTGTGACGCTCGACCTGCAGGATGGATCCACCCTCAGAGAAATTCCATTGGAAGGAGACGGATGGTCCACGATTGCTTCGATTGGACGTTATTGGTTGATGACCATCGATGCTCAAAAGCAGTATGCGATAAAACTAATTGATTCGGTGGACGGTCGAACTGTGTTCAAGAAGGAGATTTCCATCGGGGCAAGGATCGCTCTGGACGGTGAAACAGGTGTCCTTATCTTGGCAATGTCGGGCGAGCTGACGTATTGGAACCTGCCTGACGAAAAAGAATTCGTCCGCCAAGTTGAGAACGACTTGAAATTCAGTCAGATATCGGTGCAGCGATTTGAAGACACCATGTTGACGATGCTGTATAGTCCGGCCATGGAGTTGGATCGGTTCAAGGTAGAACCCGTGGTGAGCGATCCTGGTTTTGTTCCGGTCGCCGGACGGCTAATGGCACTATCGGCCAAGGATGCGAGCAGTGTGTGGGAACAAAGTTCCGTCGTCCGACAATTCCATTTCCCCATTTCGCAGAATAGGAATTCGCCGGTAGCGGTCTTTGTTCGTTTGCTCAAACTGCAAAAAGTAGGCAACATGGCCGTCGACTTCATGTCCATCGCTCTTGTCGATATCCGAAATGGAAAGGTTTTGTATAGTCGAGACGATCTGCCTGCCATACGCGGTCTCGGATTCTCGCAGGAGGTTCTTTCCGACCAAAACACCATCGCAGTAGACTATCTAGGGACTCGCGTGGAATTAAACTGGACGAAAGAAGAGTCGAAGGAAAATCCCGTCTTCGACTTTGGAAATTTGGAATATTCGGAATTCAAGAAACGAATCGAAGCAAGAATGAAGAGCACCCAGTCTCCAGACTCGCCCCCCAAGGTCGAGTCCTCCTCTGATAAATGAGAATTAGCTCGCTTCCACGCTACTATCGCAACCTCCGACGATGGCAAGAGATTATCGTCGTCTTGCGCCGATACGGGTTGGCCGATTGGCTCAGTCATCTTCGCGTGGACTTCATTCGGGACTGGCTCAAGGACGATCAAGGGATTCCACTCGCGAGTTACTCTAGAGAAGCCCGCGTTCGGATGGCGCTCACCGAACTAGGTCCAACTTTTATTAAACTGGGGCAAGTACTTTCGTTGCGTCCCGATTTGGTTGGCTCCGAACAAGCGGCTGAATTGCAACAGTTGCAGACTCAGGTTCCGGCCGACCCGTTCGACCAAATCAAAGAGGTCATCGAATCGGAACTGAAACAACCTATCAGCGAGTCGTTTTCGGAATTCTCGGAAACGTCCATTGCCTCCGCGTCGATCGGGCAAGTTCACGCGGCGACATTAATTGACGGCACGCCCGTGGTTGTCAAAGTACAGCATGTCAACATTCAAGCAAAAGTGCACGAAGATCTTGAAGTCCTTCGAGGATTGGCGATGCTCGCGGAGCGAATTCCGGAACTTGCCGTTTGGCAACCAAGAGGCATCGTCGAACAGCTTTCCCGATCCATCAAGCGTGAGCTGAGTTTTTCTCGTGAACTGTCCAATCTGCTCATGTTTCAAGCGGCACTAAAGGACTGCAAGGGAGTCGTCGTTCCGCACGCTCACCCGAAGCTCTCCTCCGCAAGAGTCTTAACGATGGAGAGGGTCGAGGGAAAATCGATCCATTGCCTCAGTAATCCAGACGCCCTCCCGGGCATCGATCGAACTGAAATCGCGAAACGAGTTTCGGAAGTCTATGTCCAATCGATCTTTCTAAAAGGTCACTATCACGCCGATCCGCATCCAGGCAACATTCTCATCCAAGAAGATGGGACGATTGCTCTTCTCGATTTTGGAATGGTGGGTCGAATCGATGATTCGCTGCGTGGAACGATTGAAGAGATGCTTTGGGCTGTATTCCAACAGGATTCCGCCCTACTTACCTCGTTGATCAAACGCGCCGGTAAAATCCCCGCATCCATCGACGAAGCCCAGTTGGCCAATGATGTAGCCGACCTGATCGCCACCTACGGAACACAGCCGTTGGATTCCTTGGACCTAAGCGAGGCGCTTAACGATGCGACCGATATTTTACATCGGCATCGAATCACCCTTCCGAGTCAAATGGGTATCTTGATCAAGACCTTGGTCACCTTGGAAGGGACACTTCGTTCGACTGGTTCTAGCTTTAGCATCATCGAAGCAATTCAACCGGTAATGGGCAAGTTGCGTTGGAGCCGTTTATCACCTCGTCGCCAATTGCGGCGTCTTCGACGCATGTACGTTGAACTGGAGGGATTGGTGGAGAGATTGCCGTCCCAGATTAGCTCGCTGATGGAGTTGGTCCAAGAGGGAAAGCTCGATGTTCAGTTATCACATCGAGGGCTTAGTCCATCCATCAATCGATTGGTACTGGGGCTTTTGACCAGTAGTCTGCTCTTGGGCTCTTCGATTTTGATGGCGGCGAATGTACCACCGCTTCTGTTCATGAATGGCGGCCCACTCGGCTTGCAAGACCTGTCACTGATGGGGTTAGTAGGCTTTGTTATCAGTTCGTTGGTCGCGTTTCGAATTCTGCTTGCGATCAACAAATCGGGACATCTCGACCCCACCGCCGACGAGAACGACTCGGCACTGTGACGCCGGACACAGAACGATGCCGGACACAGAACGATGCCGGACACAGAACGCGAGGTCACTCAACCGCTTTCGAATCGTCGCAATCTTCTGCGCCCAAAGCATGTACGTTCATAACGACACAAGCTTGCGATAGGCTCTCTGCTTTCGAGCCGTCCTCGATTGGAAAAACCGAATTGATAGAGCAAACTTCTTGCGCGCCACATTCGTTGCAAACCATCCGAACCAAATCCGTCTTTCCGATGGCAATTCCATGGTCCGCACAAACGCGACAAATAGTCTGAAATTCGACACAGGTCATTTTAGTATTCTCCTCGATCTCAATTTACATGCGTGGTGGAAAGAAAACAGTCCGGCGTTGCGATCTTACTTGAGTTTAGGCAACGTCCTACTTGAGTTTAGGCACAGGCGGCAGAAAATGCATCCCCGATTCGTTAAGAAAGCGAGCCAATCGCAATGACTTTATTCCCAATCATTTATACACCGCACGTTGTGAAAACGGCGAGGTGAAACGCTCCAACGAAACATTATGGACATCGTGGAAGAGCGAGGCTCTCTGCTAATTGGGTTTCTACCGATCCTAAGCTAGGGCTTCGCTCTGCCACTCTGCCACAAAGACTAGTGCTTTGTGACAGCTCAATTTTCGGGTAACGAAACTCGTCAAGAGTTTCGGAATGCTTGGGCGTCAAGGCGAGGGGCAGTTTGAAATCTAGCTATAAACTGTGTGGCACGCTCTGAGGCTGTGACTTTATAGTACTAATCACACTCCGTGTGATTTCCGCGGTTAAAAACCTGTGATTTCTGAGGCAACATCACACGGAGTGTGATGGTTACTTTCTTCGGATTCAAAAAATCACAGCCTCTCTGAGGTACGAAGGGCGTGGTGAATTCGCTAGAGTCATTTGCCATACTTCCCACGCCCATCGCTAATCGCTTTGGGCGTGCCACACATTCCCCACACCCATCGCTGTGGGCGTGCTACACGGTGGCCTGGCCTAGTAGACTTCTGTCTGCCGCTCGCCTAACAAAGACTAGCGCAGCCACGCCCGTTGCCAGTGTAATTTGTGCAGCGGTACTCCGTGGCTTGATTCTCTCAATGGAGAGATGAGCTACTCTAGTCATGCAAGGACTTCGTGTGGTACTATACGGGCCGATCATGGACGACCATTCTGAATGCAAAAGGATTTCAATAATGCTTCCGAGTTGCTTAGATCCCTGGCTTCGAATCATTACAGTCTTGTTATGTTTCTTCCCGCTGAGTGCCAGCATAATCAGCGCACAAGAGCGACCACCTACCGGTCAAGTGAACACGGAACATAGTCGCGTCTACATTTTCGTAGACAAAACCGGAGTGGTCGGCCATCAACATGCTATCGAAGGAAAATTGGCGAGCGGCAATCTATTTCTAAACGGATCAAGCAATGGTGCTCTGGTTTTTAACATGAAGTCGTTCGATGTAGACACCCCACGAGCCCGCAGCTATATCGGATTGGAAGGCATCACCGACGAAGCGACCCGCAAAAAGGTGAATGAGAATATGCTCGGAGTCGAAATCCTCAATGTCAATAAATTCGGCACAGCTAAATTTGAGAACGCCAAGATTCAACCCAAGAAGACAATAAGCAAGAGACAGTTGCCGGAGTTTTTGCTCGTCGGCGATTTTACGCTTCACGAAAAAACACGACGCGTCGAGATCCTCTGCGATCTTGAAGTCAAAGATGGTTGGAATCATTTTCGAGGAGGATTCAAAATCCGACAATCTGACTACGGCATAAAGCCGTTTTCAAAAATGCTCGGCGCGGTTGGCGTGACCGACGAACTGACAATTTACGGTGACCTCTGGGCGGTACCTGAATAGTCATGAGCGCTGTTTCCATAGAACAAAATCGAACGACTTCTCTCACTCTGGCTCGCTCTTGTGGAATCGTATTTGGCATTGGGACACAAATGCTTTTTTTGTGGACCGTCGTGCACCTGTTCCTGTTTCTCCGATTTGGCTCAACGCAAAGCTACCGGCATGGTTTGCTTGTCGATTGCATTCTTTCGATTGGCTTCGCTTTGCCTCACAGTTTGCTATTGGCACCTCCCATTCAAAAACGCATGAAGAGTTGGATCCCATCTGGATTAGTGGGTTGTGTTCACTGTTCGGTCACATGCGTAACACTGCTATGGATGTTTCAAAGTTGGAGCCTGCATCCTACGGTGCTTTGGAGAGCAACCGGCTTTGTGGAAATGGCGATACTCTGCGGGTTTTACGGTTCGTGGGTCGCTTTGTTCTATAGTTTGGTTATCACAGGCATGGGATACCAGACTGGATTGACTCAATGGTGGTATTGGATGAGGCGTCAGCGACCTCCACAGCGTGTGTTTATTGAGAGTGGGCCTTACCGTTGGATGCGTCACCCCATTTACATGAGTTTTTTGGGGTTGATTTGGTTGACGCCCACCATGACTCTGGATCATGCTTTATTGACGACCATATGGACGGCGTACATCTATGCCGGAAGCTATGCGAAAGACCAGCGCATGCTTCGTTTCGTCGGGGCGGAGTATCGAGAATACGCCTCCCGCGTCTCTGGGCTGCCGCTGATCGGCTTCGGACCACTGCTAAAAATGAAATAGCGAAGTGGCATGGGGCGTCTCGCCCATGAAAACAAGGGCGAGACGCCCTTGCCACGGAACCACCAACCCTAATTCTTAGTCGTCACAAAGCTCTAGTTTCAGGAAGCTCCGGTAACTAATATGATTGTCCGGGAAATCAACTCAATCACAACCGACTTGCAGAACAGGGAAGACGTTCAATGGACGAATTGGTATTGCCATCCGAAATAACTTTGCCCAATGGGCTACAAGAAACGAAGGAAGCTAAAGAAGAACGTCTCTTCTTGGAAGGACCGCAAAGCCGATTCAAGGAATTAGTTCGCGCGATCCGCATCTTTCGTGAAATCATTCATGGATTTCGAAAGCTCCACTTTATCGGTCCTTGCGCAACGGTTTTTGGCTCCGCCCGATTTCCAGAAACGCATCCGTACTACGTCCTGGCGCGGCAAGTTGGCGCCGAACTTGCAAAAGCGGGCTTTACCGTAATGACGGGAGGTGGACCAGGGGTCATGGAAGCAGCCAACCGCGGAGCAAAGGACGTTCATGGTCGCAGCGTCGGCTGCAACATTGTTCTACCGAAAGAGCAGCATCCGAACCCCTATCTCGATCATTTCGTCGAGTTCAATTATTTCTTTGTCCGAAAGCTGATGCTTGCAAAGTACTCGTATGCCTTTGTAGCAATGCCAGGCGGATTCGGAACCATGGATGAAATGTTTGAAATAGCGACACTAGTGCAAACCGCTAAAATACGACAGTTCCCCATGGTTCTAGTCGGAGTCGACTATTGGAAGCCCTTGAGAGATTATCTTGAGATGACGATGGTGAAGCAAAGAACAATCGATCAAATCGACGTTGACCGATTTATCATTAGCGATTCGCCAACCGAGATCGCGCAAATGATTAGCCAAGTTGCCATGAAAAGCTTCGGCTTAAAGCGCGGCCTGCCGAAACCCCGCTGGTGGTTGCTTGAATCCGATCCCTTGTCCAAGAACGGTTGAGACTCATTGTCGCCTTTCGCTCTGCGAAAGTGCGCCTCGTTAACGTTGTGGACGAGCGAGGCCCTTCGCTCGATTTGTTTCTACCAAACCTGAGCGAGGGCCTCGCTCAGCCACGTCCAAAAACGTGTGGCACGCCCAAAGCGATAGCGCGATAGCGGTGGGCGTGGGAACTGTGGCAAATGTTCCCCGCAACTCGCACGCCTTTAACACGATCAGGTGGCAGGCAACACGTACTTGAGTTACCTGCTCTCCAGCGAAGCAGTTTTCCAACTCTCACGCAAGCCCACTTTGGTTTCTAGCAAGATCGCCAAAATGCTCGCTCGCGACGAAACATCCAAGTGTTTGTAGTTGTCGGATCGATTTTCACCCGTCAATACTTGCCTCAACTGGCGGTAGATTTCATCGCGAAGCGTTGGTTGAAGCGAATCGAATGCTGCCGAATAAATCAAGTAACTGCAAGGGAATTGAAACATACGAGTTTTCATATCCAAATCCCGCAAGGACCGATTTTGACTGTCCTTCGGCCCGCGACTAGTAAACTGATCGGCGAAGGTCTCTAAGCCACTTACTTCGCTGGTGAGCGGATATTCATTGAAAAACAACATGCAATCGACGACCGGTTTGGCAATCAGATGAAGCTGTGCTTGCGATTCCTCTTGATCGACTGGCGGCGATTCAGGTCGCGTTCGTTCATATTGGTACTGCCGCATCGAAAAATCCGCTCGCGTCATCGCGTTGTGCATTTGTGACTGATGTTCCAGCACCATCAGGGCGACGATATCGCTATGGGGCGAAAGATAATTGAGAGTATTGAATTCGCTTTTCAGGTCCGATCGATTGCCGTTATTGAGAGTCTCCAGTTGATCGCCGCGAAGTACCGAGTTACCCATGTGTTGCATTTCGCCATGATGGCCTGTTACATACCAGCCACCCCATCGCTTCGAAAAAGGACTGGTATGATCGGTAATAAAGGATTCTTTTTGCGTGCGTATGCTACCATCGAAGGTCGGGTAAACACTGCGTACGGTATGGCCGGGAATCCCCTGCGTCATCGACGTAGCATGACAACCCAAACAGTCATAGTTGGCTCGCTTGATCTTAGGTTTCCAAGGCGCCATTTCGAGGGTGTAAAAGGCAGCCCCAAGTTTCGGGTCTGCCGTAGAGATCTCTACCAATGAACTGCCGTTGACCCAGGCGACATAAGTGTCATCGTTGAAGAAGATCGCTCGCGGGTTGTGACGAGAAATGACTCGCACTTGCATGCTCGTTTTTGAAAAGACGAGCGTCTGCGACGATTCAAGAATGTCAAGAGCGGCAAGCAGCGAACGCAGGTAGCCGTGCTCGCGAGTGTATTCCATCGCGATCTCCTGCGACGCGAGCTTTGCGATCAAGCGACTGACACGATTGTCCGCTTCGGTTTCCGCATAGTTGAACGGCGGTTTCTCGAGGTCAATATTCAGTTGCGCCGAAGCATACTGGCTATAGAAAATGAGCAACGCTAGGAAGCAAAAAGCCAATGCGAGTCGAAGATGTCGGCAATTATTCATAGAGACTTTCTCGGACTCAATTCAAAGCTAGCTTCAGACGATTGAATTCAGGTTTGGTCTCACGAAGGATTTCGAGAATTTCGCGTCGCAACTCGGACGTTAAGTGAGCGTACTGAGGTGAAGTGTCCCTTCCCTCCAAAATAGACGTCAATTGGGAAATCACTTCGATACGTACTTCGTCGGGCAGTCCGTCGAAGCTGGCAGAGTAGATCAAGTAGCTGCACGGGTACTTGAACAATCGGGTGTGCAAGTCAAAATCGCGAAGCGAGCGACCTTTAGAATCTTTCTTGCCGCGAGCCGTGAACTCTTCGGCAAACCGAGTCGATCCCGTTATTGTGTCTGTCAATTGGAACTCACCGCACATTAACAAGTATTTCAGCACACGACCAGAGGAGGAAGCGATTCGGCGCTTCGCGCTATCGCTTAGGTGATCCTTTGGGCGCTGAAGCAATTCGTTCATTTGGTAGGATTGGTGAATTGCCTGGCGCGTTTCGTAATTAGCGGCTGCAATCGCATTGTGCATTTGGGTTTGATGTTCAAGCACCATTAGCGCCACAATGTCGCTTTGAGTACTTAAATACGTGTCGCCATGGAATCGCTGAGTCAAATCGAGTTCATTTGCCCCGGCTTCTCGATCGAATGTTTCCTCGCCGCTCGTGCAGAGCGCATTGCCCATGTGTCGCATAGTGCCATGCTTTCCAGTCACATACCAACCACCCCATCGATCCTTGATGTCGCTCGTCTGGTCGGTTGTGAAAGTTTTGCTTCCGAGTTTTGGCTGGCCCGCGACATCGGTGAACACGCTCCGAACCAAATAGCCCGGAACGTTTTGCGTTCGGTTCGAGGCATGACACGAAAGGCATACACCTCTGTCCCGCACCATCTTTGGTTTGCCGTCGTCGACTTGCTCAAGTGTATAAAACGTGGCCCCTTGCTTTGCATCCGTCGCTGCGAATTCCAGCACGTCCCCTTGTTGACAGTAGCCGACATAGACATCGTCATTGAAGTACAGTGATCGGGGCCGACGCGGTGAAATGCGTTGCAGTTGCAAACTAGTCTTTGAAAACACGAGGGTCTGAGAACTGACCGGAACGTCGAGTGCTTTTAGCACGGATTTCAAGTAGCCAAATGTCTTGTCGTAGTCGAGGCTGACTTCGCCAGCTTTGAGCTTTGCTGACAAGACTGCGACCGGATCATGGACTTCCGTATTCATGTAGTCGATGGGTGGCCGTTCAAAACCATCCTGTTGCGCAAACAGCGACAGGCTGGCGACAAGCATTATCAAATTGCACAAACAAGAAAGGGTCCATGTGCGACATCGCATGGTCGCGTACTCCTGAAGGTTCTCTGGTAAAATATTCTGGCTGGCGATGATCGTCCTGCCGCTTACGCTAGGGCTTCGCCGCCCAGCCGGTCCGATTGGGGCAAAACCCATTACTGCACTCAATGGTATAGGTTTATATCTGCATGTCAAGGTGTACAATTGAGTCCGATTTCGATTTTCCAGCGTATTTAGGCAGTTCTCACACGATAGTGCTACGAGTCGGAAGTGTTACGTCACTGTGTCCCCCTGAATTCTATAGGGATTACAGCAAGTAGCCGGATGTCTCCGAAGTAGCCGGGTGGCCGCCGCGAAGTGGCGAAGTGGCGCACCCCGAGGTTCTATCCCGATAGGGATTAAAGAAAGTAGCCGGGGGTCGCCGGAAGCGGCGCACCCCCGGAGAACGAAAGGACGAGCAAAGGGCCCTGAAAGGGCATGTCGTGGGGTCTTTCGAAAACCGCTTGGATGCAACGAGGATACTCCGCGTCCGCCATGGCTAAGAACCCTTTGTCGCTGCACCAGAATCTCTCAAGCTCCTCGCCGTCTTCGTTTTTGGCACGAAACCAGTAAATCGATGCCGAAATTCGCAGTTAATTCGCAACGAAATCGCGAGAGTAGAAACTAGATGTCAATCGTGTCGGTTGCGCATCCATTGCATCGTTCCCACACAACGCCTTCCCCGGTACCGTCGCCGCGAAAGTGGAGAAGCGAGTTTACCTGCTTGCGATTTAAACACTTGATGGTATCGCTTAATCGGCGCTTTGGGTCTTGCCCCTTGATTGGTCGCAATGGATCGTCTATCCGCTGCGGCCACTCTTCTTCTTCGAGCGCAAACAAAATCGCTTCTTGGTTCTCGGCTGCCCACTTAAAGTGCTTTACTACGATACCATTGAACAAGAGAACTCTCCGCTGTGAGTCCCAATTGGGTTTTGCAAGTGAGATGTCAACCATTCCGCTTTTCGAATGGTCGCAATTCAGTTGTCTGTTTTCATCCGCGATCATGGCACACGCGTTAGGGCTACCGAGCCCCATTTTATTGCGTGCCAAGACGATTCCTGTTTCAGTCAACACGAAACAACTATTTTCGGAAAATGCTATATCGCCAACTGACTGAAATGCTCGACCATCGTCACTTTCGAGTGTAACTTCGTGCCGTTGTTCAACCATTCCACTTCGGACAAGCCAACGGTAGTCGTTTGGGAAAAGCCCCAAGGCATCGAGCGAACTAATCTCTACCGCAAACTCCCAGATATCGCTTCCGGTTTGCACCGCATAGTCGATCGCTTCGAGGAGCAAGGGCAAAGCAGCACGAATTCGTCGGGGAATTGCGCCAATCCGCCGTTCATCTTTATCAAGAATCATTTTCTCACCAGGGCACTAAAAAGACTTACTAAACACAATTTCTTGAATCACAGCTTTTTTGGTTTCCGTCGAGGCAAGCCTCGTTGATTTAATAACACAACTATAGGCATTTTGCGACACTGTTTTCGGCCGATACTCAAAAATTCTTCAAGTTAAAATAATGCTCTCCGCCTTCTATCGTTCTGGCGGAAAGATTTTATCTAGACAAGGCGCATTCCTCGCCCTTGCTCTGACTGCTCTGACTGCTCAGACTGCTCAGACTGCTCAGACTGCTCAGACTGCTCAGATTTCCCAGATGGTCAGTGCTTCGGCTTCCCATTTCGATTCCTAGTTCAATCCGTTGCGGCATGGAACGGAATTGACTATGAATTGGTTCGAGTTGCTTGTAGTTCCGAATTTGAATGCGTTTTCAAGTTGAGAAGGGAATATCGGCTCGATCATGTCTCGATTCACTCCAAGAGGAATGGGTTGGATTCCAGACCTACCCGATCCTCGCGACTACACATTAAGACACGAAACAGTTCGTCGTTTGTTGAAGTTCCTTAAGTCTACGCAGCAACAAAACATGCCAGATGAAATCGACCTACGTCGCGATGACCTGGGCGAGTACTTCACCGAGCCCGAAGATCAGGGGCCAATCAATTGTTCGGCTTCTTTTGCTGCGCTGGGTCTTGTCGAGTACTTTGAGCGACGACTTCGAGGCCGAACTTTTGTGGGCTCGAAACTGTTCCTGTATAAGGTCACTCGAAATTTATGCCAAAAACATGTTGAGAAGTATGATTGTCATTCCACAGGGGACACGGGTGCCGATCTGCGCACGACGTTGAAGGCGATCGCTACGATCGGCGTTTTGCCCGAGGAATTCTGGCCATACAACGCAGAGAGGTTCGACGAAGAGCCCAGCCCATTTGCGTATCGCGTTGCACAACCCGTAGCCGGCTTGCGGTACTTCCGGCTTGATGAGCCTAATTGCAACGGTCTTGAAACTTGGGAACGGATAATCTCCTTCATCGCCGCGGGTTTTCCAATCGCCTTTGGTTTTGTCGTTCCAACATCGATGACTACCGATGCCAAGATTCCGTATCGAGGTGATTTGGAATCGATGCGCGGTGGTCAAGCGGTCGTAGCAGTTGGCTTCAGGAAAAATCACTTCGGACGAGGGCAACATGCGTTGCTGGTTCGAAGTTCATGGGGAAGACAATGGGGAGACAATGGGACAAGTTGGCTTCCTGCTATCTTCGTTCTACGACTGTCACTCAACAACTCAACAACCATAGAGTTGAATCGGCATCCCAAAGCCCAAAGGCAGAGCACTGCATTCGGCTGTTCGGAAATTGTTCAAACTGTTCCGGTGCACTTCCCGACGAGCCATTTTCAATCCCATGTGCTTCCGTTGCCGTCTTTTGATGGTGATATATCATGATTTTTGTCAGCGAAGAACTTCGACGTATTGCAGTACACGGAAACGTCACTTTCGGAGGAATGAATAAAGTATTTTTTGTCCGAAGTATTGCGAAGAAAAAGTTTCGTTGAGTGGTTTATCAAACAGGCAAGAAAACACACATCGAATCGAGATTGACAATGGCTAAACGAGCTTCAAAACGCACTCCCTCAAGCGCAGTGTCGAGTGGGGATGTCGTAAACACTTCGGTTTCTTCGGGACCTGAAGCGCTTCTTCTGGCGGCTCTGGCACGCGGAGGCGGCAGTTTGGAGACGGGCCGATACCTGATGACCTTCCGGGAGGGAATGGGAGATGAGGGAATCAAATCGCTGAAGGCTCAAAATTTACGCGTGGCGGATGCACGCGACTTCTCGAATCAAGCGGTTAGCTTGGAAGCTGCCGGGGACGCTGATGCGATGATGTTTCCTGAGCTTGGTATTGCGGTGGTCGGCGGGGCTGCTTTTCAAGCGAGTGGGCTGAGCCTTGATAGCGAACTCTCTGCACAAGGTCCGGTCGAAATCATCGAGCCGGAGTATTTTGTTTTCCCGCAGAATTCCGAATATCTCCGCGGCTTCTTGAGCGCAGCGAAAACGATAGCGCACGACCTTGGAATTGTTCAACGGACCGAGGAAAGCGATGAGGAAATCGATGCACAAGTTCTCGGTGCCACGTGGGGATTGACACGCTGCAGGGTCCCACAAAGCAGTCGAAGCGGTGCTGGCATCAAAGTGGCAGTTCTCGACACAGGCATGGACCTTGATCATCCGGATTTTGTCGGAAGGCCGATTGTAAGCCAAACGTTTGCCGGGGATCCTGTTCAAGACTTATTGGGACACGGCACACACTGCATTGGCACAGCCTGTGGTCCCAAGGCTCCTTCAGGTACCACTCCTCGTTACGGTATTGCTTTTGGAGCACGCATTTTCGTTGGAAAAGTTCTCTCGAATTCCGGCAGTGGAACGGGCGCAAGTGTGCTCGCTGGGATCAATTGGGCGGTTGCCCAGCGATGCGAGGTTATTTCGATGTCGCTCGGAAGCCAAAGTCCCGTCCAGGCCGCCTACACAAACGCGGGTACAGCAGCCTTACGCAACGGTTGCCTCATTATCGCAGCGGCAGGTAATTCTGGAACGAATACTGGGGCTCCAGCGAATTCTCCGACGATCATGTCCGTAGCTTCGCTTGACGCAACGTTATCGCCTTCGAGTTTCTCCAACTTTGGAAAGATTGAGATCGCTGCTCCTGGTCGCGATGTCTTTTCTTCATGGCCTCGGCCCACTCGCTATAAAACAATTAGCGGAACGAGCATGGCGACGCCACACGTGGCTGGATGCGCTGCGCTGTGGGCTCAAACGAGTCCTTCGCTTCGAGGGATGAATCTCTGGCGAAGATTGGAGTCGTCGGCACGCCGATTGCCACTTGCCGCTTCTAAAGTTGGGGCAGGCTTGGTACAAGCTCCGCAGTAAGGGCAAAAAGAGCGATGCATATGATTGACAAGCCTTGTTGTCTATGATCAGACAATATGTTTTCCAAGTGCGAGTTTCTTATATGTGGAGAAAAGACAAATGTCCAACGCCAAACAGTGGCTGGTTACCGTAGATCTCGATCAATCGATCCGAGAAATCGCCAAGGCACTTACTGCTGAGGGATTGACGATTAGCAAAGTGCTGGAAGAGGTTGGTAGCATCATCGGTACAGCGGATGAAAAGAAAGTGGAACGGCTTCGAAAGGTGAAGGGAGTGATGGATATTGCTCCCGACTTTAAGGTGGAATTAGACCCACCCGAAAGCGAAGTAAATCGGTAACGAAAAGCGTTTGCATGCAGCGCAGTTATGTTCCGATTGTTGTCCCTCGATGCACGATTGCCTTCCCGTAGATTCCCTTTGTACGCTAAGTCGGTGTGGCATTGCGACCAACAGCGTTTAATTCCTTGAGTGTGCGCGGGTTTTTCGCTTCTAGCGCCTGCTCGTCGAAAGGCCAAAAAGCTTTCCTGGACTTTGAGCCGATAGAAGCAAAGGGATATATGTTCACTTTAAAAATTCCAAATCCGGGATGCAACTACCCCCTGAAAAAAAGCTGTGTCCGCTGTGTCCCCCTAGATTCCGCCCCTAGGTTACCCTTCCTGCTGAATTCCCCTAAATTCCCGAAGATACAGGTAGTCGGTTGGGCTCGAACAATCCTGTTTACGGGCAAAGCTCGAGAATGTGATGTCCTGCTCGAGTAATCGAAGAAATTTATCTGGAATTTCTTACCTCCAGATGATGATTACGCAACAATAGGGGACAGTGACCGCATGTCATGCATCGGCGCGGTACCAACACTGGTGTAGAAACGCGGATCTGAATGAGGAAAAGATCCGCCAGGAAAACGAGATACTAGGGCGTTGCGGGGAGGACATCTCAATTGCAAAACGTGAAAGTAGAAGTTGTAGCAGATTCGTTATGAATCAGACTATTCGTGTACTATTGGTTGAGGACAGCGCCAAGGACGCAGAGCTTGTGATCCGTGAGTTGCACCGCGCTGGATTTGATTTGCTTTGTACGCGGGTTGACGACCAAACGTCGTTTCTATTGGAATTAAGTGCGTCCCCGGATCTGATACTAAGCGACTACGCGTTGCCGCAGTTTGATGGACTCCAGGCATTTAAATTGCTACAGCAATCCGGTCGAAACATTCCGTTCATCCTTGTTTCTGGGCGTGTCGGCGAAGAGGTTGCCGTCGAATCAATGCGGTTAGGAGTTACCGACTGTTTGTTGAAGGATTGCCTCGCGCAACTTGGTCCCGCCGTCGAACGCGCCTTGATTGGGGCGGAACATTTACGAGAAACTCGATGCAATGCAGCCTTACTAAACGCGTCTGAAACGCGATACCGAAGGCTCTTTGAGTCGGCCAAAGATGGCATTCTCATTCTCGACTACCAAACCGGTTTGATCGAAGATGTGAATCCATTCTTGATCGAGTTGCTAGGTATATCGAAAGACGAGTTCCTGCGCAAGAAAGTTTGGGAGCTGGGTTTCTTTCGTCATCTGATCGCCAATGAGATCAAATTCTATGAATTGCAGCAGAAGGACTATGTTCGTTATGACAACTTTCCACTTGAGGCGATTGATGGTCGGAAGATCGACGTCGAATTCGTCAGCAATGTTTATGAGGTTGAGGGAACCAAGGTAATCCAATGCAATATTCGCGACATTACGAAACGAAGGCAAATGGAGACGCTGCTGCGAATTCAAGATCGCGCGATTCAATCGGCAAGCGTGGGGATAATCATCGCAGATGCATCCAGCCACGATTGTCCCGTGATTTATGTAAATCACGGATTTGAGGCGATCACAGGCTACACTGCGGCTGAAGCGATCGGTCACAATTGCCGATTTTTACATGGTCGAGACACAGACCCCACAGCCGTAGCTAGTATTCGCGAGGCCATTCGTTCGCTGGAACCGGTGACCGTAGAAATACTGAACTACCATAAAAATGGGACAGCGTTCTGGAACAAATTGTCGATTACGCCAGTCTGTAACGAGTCTGGTAATTTGACTCATTTCGTTGGAATCCAATCCGACGTAACGGAACGGCGCCGCACGGAGGAGCAACTTAGGCAATCAGACAAAATGGCAGCAGTTGGCCAGTTGGCGGGTGGCGTAGCGCATGACTTTAACAATATGCTGACCGTCATCGATTGCTACACAGGCTTGTTGTTCGACGAACTAGTTCCGACGGATCCAGCTTGGAGACTTTTGCAAGAAATTCAATCCACTAGTGCACTTGCGGCTGGCCTCACGCGACAATTGATGACCTTCAGTCGGTGTCAAATCACGTCGCCAAAATCGATTGATTTCAACGCAGAAATCATCGAAGCGATTAAACTGTTAAGGCGATTGATTGGAAAACATACCGAATTAGATGTCGCACTCGCTCCCGATTTGAAAAAAATCCGGATGGATCGCGTTCAGGTATCGCAGATTCTTATGAATCTGTCGATCAATGCGCGAGACGCCATGGCGGATGGCGGGCGACTTTCGATTCGCACTGAGAATCGAGCGCTCATCGAATCGAAGCATGAGTCTGGGTTGCGAATTGAGCCAGGCGAATACATCGTTCTCACGGTCACTGACAACGGAAGCGGAATGTCCGCAGAAATCCTGGCCAAAATATTCGAGCCGTTCTACACCACGAAACCATTGGGTAAAGGGACCGGGCTCGGATTGGCGACTGTTTATGCAATTGTTGAGCAGTGTCACGGGTGCATCGAAGTCGTTAGCGAAGTTGGAATCGGAACGACTTTTAGCATTTTCTTGCCTGGGCTATCTACGTCACTTTAAATCGCCGAGCTGCGTTGATCGCCTTGATTGTTTGTGTGCGTCCGGTGTGTCCCCGGGTTCTATTTCCATGGAAGTCTAATTTCCTTTGATTCGATAGCAGGCGGCTTTACCAATGACTTGCCTTTCAAACGGCACTTTTAAGTTCATGGTGGTTTCCGCCCCACCGAGGAACAAGTGACCATCGTCAAGTAACGCCTTCCTTACTTTGCAAATGACCTCCGCCTTGGTTTCAGGTGAAAAGTAGATCAATACGTTGCGTAAGAAGACAATATCCATTTTGGAAATTGCTGCGGGCCAGGCTTCGATCAAATTCACTTCGCGAAACTCCACCATGTTTCGTATTTCTTCATTGAGTCGCCAGTTTGAACCCTCACGTTTGAAGTACTTTAGCAACATGGGCATAGGCAAACCGCGATTGACTTCCGTCTGATTAAAGAGTCCCTCTTTGGCTTTATTGAGAATCTTGCTAGACAAATCGCTCGCAATGAGCCGAATCTTCCAGGTGTTCAACTCAGGGAAATGTTGTCGAATAAGCATTGCGATCGAGTAAACCTCCTGGCCACTTGAGCAGGCGTTGGACCAAATGGAAATGGAGCGGTCTTTCGCCCGGCTTTTGATTAACTCGGGCAGGATATGTGATTGTAAGGATTGAAACGGGTGAATGTCTCGAAAGAAACTCGTCTCATTGGTCGTCATCGCTTCAACGACTCGCTGTGTAGTTTCACGAGCGCTTGGTTTTCTTAGCTGAGCGACCAAATCGGATAGGGAATTCAGGCCCAGTTCGTTAAGAAGCGGCAAAAGCCGCGACTCGATTAAATATCCCTTTCCAGCTTCTACGACAATGGCGGACTTGGATTGAACAAGTGACGTCAGGAACTGAAAGTCGTTGGGACAAAGAAAAGAAATTGCATTGTTCATGATGATGCGATCTGGGTTGATCTTTGGACGAAGGGAAAGGTGTTTTTACGACTACATCGAGATTCAAGCTCATACGCGATTTGGTCGAGGGGTTTAACACTGTCCGCTAGGCCTGCATGTACGACCGCCCGGGGCATGCCCCATACGACAGACGACTCTTCGTCTTGTGCAATGACAAAACCACCTGCGTCGCGGATCGTATTGCAGCCTCGCATGCCATCTTGCCCCATTCCGGTTAAGACACATGCTAGAGCACTAGAACCGTATGTTGCCGACACCGAACGAAACAAAGTGTCGACCGCCGGACGACACGAGTTTTCGGGAGGATCTTGATTGGTTTCTATGTAGACCGCTGTTCCGCTTCTCTTGACGGTCATATGAAAATTACCGGGCGCGATCCAAGCCGTTCCTGGTCGAAGCATGTCTCCAGCCTTCGCCTCCGCAATCTCGATGGAACAGGATTGGTTCAATCGATCCGCCAGATGCTTTGTAAAAATGGGTGGCATATGTTGCACAATGACAATTGGCACAGGTAGGTCTTTGGGAAGACTGGGAAGTAAGATCGCCAATGCATTAGGTCCTCCCGTGGAAACGCCGATGGCAATGATTTCTGCTTGTACTTTCTTTTTCGGCTGGTTTGCCGCCAAATTGGCTACGCGGATTGCTGTTCTTGAGTTCCGATCCGTTGACGCTGATGCCTTCCTATACCAGTTGCAAAGGCCCTTTATCTTCGGGACAAGCTCCTGTCGTACAATCTGCATGGCAGCCATGACGCTGCCTACGTTTGCAGGTTTGGTTACATAGTCATTTGCCCCAAGTGAGAGAGCATCGAGCGTAGAGGCTGCGCCTCGCGACGTTAATGTACTGAACATAATGACTGGGAGGTTTGGATATGTCTTTCGCAGTTCCGTTAGCGTGGCAAGCCCGTCCATTTCCGGCATTTCCATGTCCAACGTCACGACGTCGGGGTTGATATTGGAGAGTTTGGACAATGCGATCTTGCCGTTGGCAGCAGTCCCCGCGACTTCGATTTCCGGATCTTCTGCCAATATATCGGACAACAAACGACGAATCACCGTCGAATCATCCACAATGAGAACGCGGATCTTTCGCATCAGAATCTAATCTCCAATTCCGATCCACGAGAGTTTGCTACGAACCATATCGGCGTCGAATGGCTTCATCAGGTATTCGTTGACACCCGCCGTAAAGGCAAGTGTAATCTGCTCCATTTCGGTTTCGGTCGTCACCATCAACAATGGAATGTCAACGTACAATGGGTTGGCACGCACCGCCTTGACAAACTCCAGTCCATTCATGACGGGCATGTTCCAATCGACCAGCACGACGTCCGCCTTACCAATTTCAGTTAGTCGCTCGAGGGCCACTTGTCCATCGCACGCTTCAAAAACATCGAAATTCAGAGAACGCATAATATTACTGATCAAGCGGCGAGTGGTGCTTGAATCGTCCACAATAAGAGCTTGCATTTTACTTACCTTTTGTCATGTGGAATATGGATGTAGTTGTCAAGAGTTCAGATTTAATAGGATTTGAAAATTCCGCGTCAGCAACTACGCGAGCCAGAATCGTCGCTGTTTGTCTCGGCTTGACTACCACGCGTTTCCGTTTCAATTCCGATCCAAGAAAGTTTGCTGCGAACCATATCAGCGTCGAACGGCTTCATGTCGTCGTCCTCAATGAGAGCTTGCATGTCAATTACATTTGTCTTGTTGGTGGAGTTGCTATATTTATTAACGCGAGCGTCAGAAGCAAAGGCACCAGCACGGCGCACAAGCAATTGACAATGTCATCAGTGTAAATCACTAGCTCGCGGATTTGAAAGTTTCACATGAAGGCCACGAGGGCCGACAGAACAAATGCCGGTGACGGTAGTCACCGGCTCGGCATCCGGTGGCTGTCGCCACCGGCAATTCATCGATCGGACCGTCGGCCATTGAAAGCTTAGTACTTGAAACGCGAGACGAGTCGTTGTAGTTCAGCCGCCATGCGAGCCAATTCCGCCGCAGCTTGTTGCGTATTGTTTGCACCTTGAGTGGTACTTTCCGCCGCGGTCGCAACGGTAGCTACATTCTGTGCAATCTCGCCTGTTCCCTTCGCAGCTTCGGCAACGTTGCGACCCATTTCGTGAGCCGTTGCGGTTTGCTCTTCGACCGCACTAGCAATCGTGTTCGAGATGTCGTTGATTTGATTGATCACGACACTGATTTGCTGGATTGCGAGAATTGCACCTCGAGTATCGGTTTGTATCGTCTCGATCTTTTGGCTGATGTCCTCGGTTGCTTTGGCGGTTTCCTTTGCAAGCTCTTTGACTTCGTTCGCAACGACGGCGAATCCCTTACCGGCCTCACCTGCGCGAGCTGCCTCGATCGTGGCATTGAGTGCAAGCAGGTTGGTCTGTTCGGCAATCGAAGTGATCACTTTTACGACCTTTCCAATTTCGTTGCTGCTGATACCAAGCTTTGCAATCGTATTATTGGTCTCAGCAGCGATCGAAACAGCTTGTTGTGAGACTTTGGCTGCTTCGGTTGCATTCATGGCAATTTCTCGAATAGCTGAGTTCAGTTCCTCGACGCCTGTGGAAACCGTCTTGACGTTTTGGCTCACTTGCTCAGACGCGGCAGACACAACATTAGCCTGCGAGGATGTCTCTTCGGCGTTAGAACTCATTTCCCGGCTTACCGAGGACAACTCTTCCGAAGCTCCGGAAAGGGCTGAGGCATTCTCTGCCATCGATGAAATGGTCTTGCGGAGATCAGCAAAGAACTCACTAAGCCCACGGCAGATCTGGCTGATGGCGTCGTCGCCGGTGGCTGTAATATTTTGGGTTAAATCACCTTTGGATGCCAGTTCCAGGATGTATTCTACCTTCTTGCGCATCTCGTTGCGTTCCTCAACTTGAGCGGTGAGATCGGTGGCAATCTTGACGATCTTGAAGACTCTCCCCATCTCGTCTTTCACAGGGGCATAGACCGCTTGAATCCAAACTTCCTTTCCATCCTTGTTGATTCGCTTGAAGAGATCTGATTTGCTGTTGCCTGCATTTAGGTCGCTCCAAAACTGCGTGTACGCGTTAGAATTCGAGAGGCTCGCTTCGACAAACATGCGATGATGTTTGCCCACAATCTCCTCTGCTCGATACCCAAGGGTATGAAGAAAATTGGCATTCGCAGTTAAAACGATTCCTTTGGAGTCGAACTCAATGTACGCGTAGGAGTTATCGATTGCGGATAGGATACCCTTTGCATTTTGTCGCTCGATCTCGGCCGCTGTAATATCGTAGCGAACACCGATGTACTTGCGTGGCTTGCCGTTGTCTCCCATGACGGGTGCAATGACCGCGTCCACGTAGTAGGGAGTACCATCTTTGGCTTGGTTCTTGATGATGCCTCGGAATGTTTTGCCGCGTCCAATGGTGGACCAGAGTTCCTTGAATGTTTCCTTGGGCATATCTGGGTGGCGAGTCGTATTGTGAGGCTGCCCTATCAATTCGTCGCGGCTGTACTTGGAAATCTCAATGAATTTCTCATTGACGCTAAGAATATCCCCTTTTAGATCCGACTCCGATACGATGCTGGTCAAGTTCATGATCTCAGCCCGCACTCGCATTTCGGCTAACTCCGCCAGAAGCGCGTTCGTTGCGGTGGTGTCCGTGGCGAACAGCATCACCTTGCAGGGTTGATTTTTCGCGTCAAGGATCGCGTTATAGTAGCCTTGAATCCAGACATCCTTGCCTCCCTTGCCCACACGTTGATACTCTCCCGACTTATGTCTTCCATTGCATAGGTCATTCCAGAATTCCTTGCAATCAACGCTGTCTCGCTTGTTCGGTTCAAGCAGCGAACTGTGGTTAAGTCCATTGACTTCATCTTGAGTAAAGCCGAATAGCTTGCAGAACTTTTCGTTCGCGCTGGCAATGGATCCGTCAAGCTGGAATTCAGCCACGACTTGCGAAGCATTGATTGCATCGACTTGGGATTTGTAATTGTTCAGTTCTTGATTGCTGGTCTTGCCGCCAGCGGTCTTGCTTGCGGGAGTCGTTTTCTTGGCAGTTGGTTTTTTCGTTGAAATTGGAGATCGAGTTACGGTTGACATAGTTTATACCTTGCGGAGGTTTGTTGATTGAAATAAGTGTATGGCGTGTCGAGTTTTTTCTTTTGGTGGCTGAACTTACAAAGAGTTCAAGCTTGGATGCAGGGACAGCATCGACTGGAGCAGTCTCGGCGACTTTCCGTGCGATCAGCGAGTTCATTCGCTCAGTCGTAATTGGCAGTGACGTTCATCGCACGCTCCGTATCAAGGATAAGAAGGAGGTGGTTTTTCATTTTGTAAGCACCACGGATCATCGTTCGTGAAATTCCTTGAAGTGTCTCCGGAAGGGATTCGAAGTTATCGGTATCGATCTCTTGCACATCGCCGATCTGATCGACGAGCAGGCTGATCGCACCGTCATCGCTTTGAACCACAACGTTCATGGGCAACTGTCCTTCGGGGCGGTTGGCTAGTCCAAGCCTAGTGCGCAGATCGATGGCTGTAACAATTTGTCCACGTAGATTGATCAACCCTACCACCGAGTCCGGGGCTAGTGGAACGTCTGTCATCTCCTGGTAACGAATGACTTCTTGAACGGACTGGACGTCGACACCATACATTTGTTTGTCGAGATAGAACGTACACAATTGACTTGCAGCGATCAAAATTAGGACTCCTCAATAACGATTCTTTGCGACAACGATTTCTAGCTGGTAATGTTTGGTCAAACACTTAGTTTCTTGCTGATAGCCGGTAGATCGACAAGATCGGTCACGTGATCCTGGATAATGGAGGAACCGAGTAGCCCTTC
>Ga0105048_10003391_pt1 | contig 26098 bp, 11 predicted proteins | sample MAT05_FD_78382 | JGI IMG/M metagenome (GOLD analysis project Ga0105048, IMG submission 78382) | Freshwater microbial communities from Lake Fryxell liftoff mats and glacier meltwater in Antarctica - MAT-05 | ecosystem: Environmental > Aquatic > Freshwater > Ice > Liftoff microbial mat | place...
AACAAACGCAATTCCCTGTAAGCAATAATTAAAAAGTTTCCGCAGCCACAGGCCGGATCAAGGAAACGTAATTTGCTGATCTTATCATGCAGCTTTTTAAGTTTGCGCCCCCTGTCTCCTAAAGGGGAGGAGTTGGCTTTTTCAAATTCGCCGCACAGTTCATCTAAAAACAACGGCTTTATTAATTTCAGGATATTTTTTTCGCTGGTGTAGTGGGCGCCTAAATTTCTTCTTGCTTTTTCGTCCATCACACTTTGAAACAGGGAACCAAAAATGGCCGGCGAAATTTTACCCCAATCCAGTAAGCAGCAATCCAATAATATCCGGCGCATTTCACTGTCAAAATGTGCCATTGGCAATTGTTCTTCAAACAACTTTCCATTTACATAGGGAAACGCCAGTAAGGCTTCATCCAGGTTTCTAAAACGTTTATCTTCTGCAGTGTTCAGTACCTGAAATAGCTGGCTAATATGGGCTGCTAAATCGCTTCCATCTTCGTTTGTCTTTAATTCAAGGTATTCGCTTAAGATGCCTTTTTCAAAAATGCTGGTATCATCAGCAAACAGGCAAAAAAGTAACCGCACTAAATACAACTCCAGGTTATGTCCTTCATAACCGATACCCTTTAGTTTATCATGCAGCTTGCCCATTAATTCAGCCGCTTCTATATTCACAGGGTCTTGTTCTTTGTAAGTTCGTTTTTGATAGCCTGCTATAAAGCCAAACAGGTTTACATTGTTTACAAAATTGGAGAGAGTAAAGTCATGCTGCTGGTTTTCTTCAAGATCATATAATCGGAAACGTTCAAAATCGCTTAATAAAATGTACCGGGGCAGTTCTTTTTCTGTTAGTCCGGGGAAATAGTCTTTTGCCTGTTGGTAAGCCTTATCCAAGTCTTTACCCCGGCTCTTATGCTCTACCAATATCACGCCTTTCCAAAGCAGGTCAATAAAGCCAGTTTTGTTGTCAATCTTCTTTACCTGTTGTTCAAAAGTGGCTACCCTGCGCCGGCCTATGCCAAATACATTAAAAAAATCATCCCAAAATGATTTGGCTTCGGCATCTTCGCTTACTTCATTTTCCCATTCTTTGCTAAAAGCAGTCGCCCTGCTTTTAATTTCGTTCCAGCTTAAGGGCATTTAATAGAGTTTCAGCTAAAGTAGTGATTACTCTTTGAATCTAACAACACCCGTACAACAGCTACCTGTTATGTATTATGCGTACCTTACAATGTTTCACAATAGCATCTATAAATTTTTTAAGTCAAATTTTTTTTATATTAGGTTGCTGCATACACCAAAAGACATAATGAATACGGGGCCAGGATCTCATTAGTAACAGGTAAACGAACGTTGGTTCCTGCAATTTACCCGGTTGATATTTTAATCGTCTTATAACATGAAGCGGACAATTCACCTTTATACCAGTATTCTTTTTTTTACACTGCTCAGGCTGGAAGTGGCAGCAGCTCCCACGGATCCTTTTTTTGTTCAGCACTTCGATAACCGGAACGGCCTTTCCAACAGCTCTATCAATCATATTTTTAAAGATGCAGGCAATTTATTGTGGGTGGCTACCTGGGATGGACTGAACATGTACGATGGCAATATTTTTCATGTATTTAATTACAGCAAGGAAAACGATTTTAAAAGTATTGGCAGTAATGTGATCCAGCAGGTAACGGAGGATAAACGTGGGAATATCTGGATCACCACCATTGAAGGTATATCGAGGTATGAAAAGCAAACGGGCAAATTTTACAATTATTTCTATAATCAATACCAGCGAAGCCGGGTAAGCGAACAGGAGTATGCGCTGGCAGTGGATACGGGCGGAAGGGTGTATTGCCTCAGTCAAAAAACCAGCCTCAGCCTCTACGATGTAACGGCAGATACCTTCCGGGTCTGTGATTTGCCGGCGCAGCGCTCCGCCATTACTAAACTGGCTTTTGACGAAGCCAACCGGTTGTGGCTGTTAAATGCAACAGGCGAACTGGATGTGTATGCAGGAAATACCAGTCAGTTTAAAAGATTGAGAACCTACCAGCAGGAAACTGCGGTCATCAATTTTTTCTATGTCAACCACCAGCTTTTTTTTACTAACGGAAAGGATCAGTTGTTTACCATTCACAGTGGTACACTCGATCCAAAACAGGTGATGCAGTTGCAGCATACCCTTACGTCACTGATTTTTTATAAGGGGCATTACCTGTTGGCATGGGCCTCTAAAGGATACGGGGTGTACGATGCCAACTTGCAGGTATCTGGTTTTTTGAAACACGAAACACAACAGATGCAGGATATCAAAGTAACCTCCTGGGCACTGGGCAGTGAAGATATTTTATGGTATGGCACGGATGGAAACGGGATCATAAAAATTTACCCCAAAACAAAATCGTTCGGAACCGTTGCCACTTCGGAGAATGGAATGCCTTACAATAAATCGGTACGGGCATTCTGCGAAGCCAATGGTAATTTGTGGGTAGGAACCAAAGGCAGCGGCATTATCAGTATCGGGGATTTTTGGTCAGATACCGTGTCATCCATTAATAAAAAATATTTTTCGGCACCTTCCGAACTGGATAATAATGCGGTGTATGTGCTGAAAAAAGGGAGCGATGACCTGATTTACATTGGCACAGATGGAAAAGGGATCGGTGTGTACGATCTAAAAACAAAACAATTTCACAAATGGTCATCCATTACCGGGCATGATGCTTATCCTGAATTTGGATCCGTGTATGCCATCAAACAGGATGCAGACCATTCCCTGTGGCTGGGCACCAGCGGGTATGGTTTGATACACGTTAAGATCAACCGGGATAAACCGGGTACACTGGCAGTGGCATTCGTGGAGCGGTTCACTTATAACAACAATAATTCCGGCCCCGCCAATGATATCATTTATGCGCTGGCGGATGGCGACAATAATCATTTATGGATCGGCTGCCGCTATGGTGGGCTGAGTTTGCTGGATAAAACCACCCTTGTATTCAGAACCTTCAAGGCTTTTACGTATGAAGGAAGCCTTTCTAACAACGATGTGTTATCGCTGTTTAAAGACAGCCGCAACAGGATATGGATCGGCACCAGTTATGGACTCAACTGGATCAACAATGCCGATGCATCCGGGGAAGAACCATTGTTTCAAAAATTAACCACCGCCAATGGTTTGCCCAACAATACCATTCATGCTATTGAAGAAGACAGCACCGGTCATATCTGGGTAAGCACCAATAAAGGACTGGCAAAACTGAACCAGGCAGATCAGAAAATTTCGTACTACCAGCAACTGGATGGATTACAAAGCAACGAGTTTTGCGATGGCGCTGTATGGAAGGACCCTTTAGGGAAACTCTTTTTTGGCGGCACGTATGGCTTCAATCATTTTATGCCGCAAAACATCCGTAAATCCGCCTGGCAGCCCAACCTGCTATTATCCGGAATTTCAATTGGAGGCAAAACATTCGGTGAGAATGGTTTTACGGTGATGGATGCTGTAGTAAGCAAACCCCTGGCGTTTTCCATCAGCAGGCGGGATAACTTTTTTGAACTCGATATCAAAGCCTTGAGTTTTTTAAATGCAGAAAAATGTGAGTATGCCTGGTTTTTAGAAGGCTATGATAAAGCGTGGCATTATGCAGGCACCAATGGAAAAATTGTGTACAGCAATATTTCACCCGGAAATTATGTGTTAAAAATAAAGTGGAGCAATGGAGAAGGGTTATGGACCCGGGAAATGCCATTGATGACGGTGGCAGTAAAGCAATATTTCTGGCTCACTGCGTGGGCCTATTTGGGCTATGCCATACTGTTATCTGCGATGGTCTATGTTTTTTACTGGTACCGCAAAAACAAACTGGAAATAAAGCACCAGTTGGCTGTTGAGCATGTGCTCCGTGAAAAAGAAGAGGAGATTCACCAGAACCGCCTCGGTTTTTTTACCAATATCGCTCATGAACTGCAAACACCTTTAACCCTGATCATGGGAAGTGCCGAGCGATTTTTACATAAAACATCCGATAAAGATCAAAAGGATAAGCCCTATTTTTTATCACTGATTCACCAGCAGGCATCCCGGCTTACTTACCTGGTGCACCAGTTGCTGGAATTCAGGAAAGTGGAAGCTGGCTTTTTTAAGAACCAGTTTAACCACCTGGATATTTCAGAATTACTTCTCAACCTTGCTGAGCCTTTCATACCATTGAGCGAACAGAATAAAATGGAATATGAAATCAATATTGCCCCGGGAATCAGCGGTTGGGTAGATAAGGATAAACTGGAAAAAATTATTTTTAATTTGTTATCCAATGCCTTCAAACATTCGGGTAAAAATGAGCAGGTGGTTTTTTCTGCCGTTGAAAATAAACACACCAGCGGGCTGGAGATCACTGTGGTAAATTCAGGTACGCAATTACCCGAGGGAAAACTGGACAGCTTATTCGAAAAGTTTTATGTGGTAACTGCAAATGCCGGCGATACCGGAAAATTTGGAACCGGCATCGGACTTGCGTTTACCCGGCAGTTGGTTACTTTACTGAATGGGAGTATCACTGCCAGTAATGAAAATGAAAGAATTATATTTAAGGTATGCCTTCCGTTGATAGCAGAACAACCTGATGGTGCCGTCGTGGAAAATAGTAATATTATCAGCGATCAGCCCTCTCATTTATACCGCACCATCACCGCTTATTCAGAACCGGTTCATCCTTCATCACCGGTAGAAATAAATAAACAGGCCATCATTGAGAATTTGCAGGATAACAGGCGGAAGAATATTCTTATTGTGGAAGACGAACCCGATATCCGTTTTTTATTAAATGATATTTTGAAGGATGAATATATTGTATATGAAGCAGCAGATGGAAGAAAGGCACTGGAGCTGATTGAAAAAGTGATTCCCGACCTGGTTATTTGCGATGTGATGATGCCCAATATGAGCGGCCTTGAATTATGTAATAAAATGAAGAATGCACCCGCCACCTGCCAGGTTCCTTTTATTATACTGTCGGCGAGGGGAAGCGAAGATCATCACATGGAAGGATACGAAGTGGGAGCCGACGCCTATATTGCCAAACCATTTCATACAGGCCATTTAAAGTTGAGGGTGCGGAAATTACTGGAGTACCGGCAAAAATTACTGGATCTGTTTAGCAATGACCGGGATACCGGCAAATTACTGGAATCTGACCTGGCTGCGGGAGATAAAGAGTTCCTGGTTAAGCTGGTGAATGTAATTGAAGAAAACCTCAGCGAAGCGGAATTGAGTGCATTGTTCCTGGAAAAAACTTTCAGCATGAGTAAAATGCAACTGTACCGGAAATTAAAAACCATGACCGGGATGACGCCCGGCGAATTCATCAAACATATCCGGCTAAAAGAAGTTGCAAATTTGCTGGTAACTACCAATTTAAATGTAACAGAAATTTTCTACCGCACCGGGTTTAATAACCAATCTTATTTCTTCCGGGAGTTCAGGAAGCGGTACAACTGTGCGCCCAATGAATACCGGGAGCAGCAAACTTTACAGGGACTAAAGTAAAATCCGCAGTAAAAAACCGTTCATTATTTCTTCATGCTGCTGATGCCGGTGCCAGTTTGGCATCTCCGGTTTTTAAAATAGAGTATCCTCTTAATTCCTGCAATGAGTATTGGAATATGTGCCTGGATATAATTTTAAATACGGCCGGCCAGGGGAGTGAATTGAATTGTATCATCCTGTTCGTTCCATCAAAAAGAGGGTCATCATTTTTTTGTCTTGCTTCAAAATCATTGTTTTTCACTCAAATTGTAATCATAGTGCAGTAAAATGTTAGCATAGTGTACAATCCCCGCAGGCATTAAAGATAGCTTTGACTATCAATTGCTTTATATGCCAAAGGACAAAACCACACCAAAGGTTTTCTTACTTTTACTGTCTATTTTATTCAGTCAGTCAGTTGCCATCTGTCAACCACTTACGCTTAGGGTTGCAGGTGATGAAAAGGCTGGTTACCGGGTTGATATATATAATAATAACCAGTTGCTGGTAACCGGCACCGAAGAATTTTCCCTTCAACTATTTAATAATGACCTGAGTACTGTTGCCAGCATAAGGCAATGGAAGGGGCAAACCTTTACCGGCAATGAACAAAACATCACGTTAAAACGGGATGCTTATATAAATGAGTTTGATGCCAATCTGTCTGTATCGGTAACCTACCAGGTAGTAAATGCCAACATCATCAAAAAAACGATTGAGCTATTGCAGCCATCGATGCCGGGCATGCTGTATATTTTACAACAAACCGAACGGCCCGCCCAAAAACCAGTCCGGTATGTGACATTTGAATACGACAGTTTTCCCGGTGGCATGGTACACGAAATGTTTCCTTCGGCCGGCTTTATCACGCCGGATAATAACGTAGTTGGTTTTTTAACGGATGCCGGTTATAAAAATCACTTTACCAGGAATACCCGCCGCAGGTTTAGTGGTCGTGGGGGTGGATTTGTAGGTATGCGCCGGTTGCCGGATCCAAATTTATTTTCAGTTGCTGCTTTGCCAGAACGGGAACAAAATAATAATTATATCAAACAAACATTTGGGGAACTCTACAACCTGGATGCAGGTACAACCAACATACTAAAGGCGCCCGCTGCTTATCAAAAAGAAGGCAATGCTGAAATTACGGAAAAAGATGGGCTCATTTCAATTACAGGCCATCCCGGTGGCAGGGCAGGGATCGAACTGATCGCACCTTTAAAGGACCAGAAAGTATATACCATTTCATTTTCGTGTAAGGGCAATACCCCGCTTGCGTTAAAACTTTTCAGGATCACGAACGGAAAAAAAACAATTGAACTGGAAAACGGTGTAAAGTACATTGATAATTTTCCGGCAGTAGCAAACGAATGGACGATTTTTAAAGGAAGCATACTCGTGCCGTACATTGAAAATGACAGCGTATCAATGTTCATTGGTACACAATCCGGAAAGGAATGTACGCTTCAGATCAAAGACCTGCAGTTTTCAGAACACCAGCCTCAGCAGGAACCTTACAACCTGCTTCCAATGGGAGAAAAAGTAACAAAGACCACGTACGTTTTTGTTGAGCCCTGGAAATCCCACCAGCAATTTATGATCTCATCACAGTCACGGTTAGCCGAAGCCAAAGGCTTTAAAGGAACGCTGATCGAAAAAATGCTGTATGCCAATTTTAACATGCTCACCTGGATTACGGATGTAAACGATTTTACCCCATTCAATGTACCTAATATGAATTATGCGCCGGATATGTATAACCGGGATTCGTATTTTTCTACCGTAGCATCTTACAATAAAGAACTGAATCTTTCCATCTGGGAGCAATGGGGCAAAACACAAACGCCCAAAGGTGGAATTGGTACCATCATCACTCCCCTGATGGGATCGGTGGAAGCAAAAGACAATGAAGCCACCATTGAATGGCTGATATGGGCAATGATGAACAAACGCCGTTTTGCTGTTGAGCTTCCGCAGGAGAAAATTAAAAAAGCAGTTGATTATGTACTGAATGAATTTGACAGCAACCGGGACGGGATATGCAAAGCGCATTTTTCCCTGAGCCAGGTGGATATTGTTGATTTCAATCCTAAAACAGACCGGCTGGGTGTTAACCAGGGGATGCTGGTGATTGCCTTAAGAACCATCAAAGAACTGGGCTTTGATATTGCTGAACCCTATATTAAAAAAGCAGAACAGGAGTACCGGAATTTTTATGATGCAAAAAGAAAACATTTGTTGTTCGACCGGAATTTCCCAGACATCATAACGCTGACTGACCTGGAGCCTGAATTTTTTTCCCTGTGGTTATTCAACCGGCCCATGCTCACAGATGAAATGGTAAAGAATCACCTGGATCAGATGCCTGTATTAAATAAAGTACCCAACTCGCCCCATCCTGAATTTGGAACTACTGCACCCATTTGTGTGCGGCTTACAAAAGATACCAAAGGTTTTGCCTACCTCAGTGGCGATTACCAACCTTTTGAAAAATTTGGCGAAGAGAATTATAGCAATGGAAAAAGTGATGGATTTTATTATAATGGCGGCAGTTGGTTACGGGCAGAGTACTGTGCTTATGTGGTGGGTTTAAAACATGGCTGGAAGAAGGCGGCACCGTTGATGGAAAACCGGGTATGGGCAGAAATTTACCTGAACCCAAAATGGCCATTCAGCAAAGAATTTATCCCCACAAAATGGACCAGTTTTGATAGCTGGTGGCCATCCACAAAAGGCTTATGCTGGAATGTATTTATCCTGATGGCCAATGAAGTGGCCGGCCTCCGCACACCGCAGATGGACCCTGATTATAAAAAGCTGACAACAAAAGTTACACCGGTTCATACTGCTTTAAAACCAGCAACAATTAAAAAAAAATAATTATTAACCATTTAAATATTACCAAAACAAACATGAAAAAACAAATATCCCAAAAAAGGCTGCTCTTCAAAAGCATTGATGCGACAACGCTGAAAATGACTGGAGCAACAAACAGACTGCCAGAAAAATATTGATCACTTTCAGCCCCTTTCAGGGCTTACATTTTTAATTATTAAAACGTTGCAATTATGAAAAAACATCTTGCGAATATTATTCGTTACATCCCCAAACAACTCAGCCCTGGTGTCAGGTTGATGGGTTGTATTATTGCCTGTGTATTGATGCAGTTTACTGCAACAGCACAAACTGACATAAAAGTATCCGGTAAAGTAAATTCAGCCCAGGGCGAGGCTTTGGCCGGGGTAACCGTTCATGAAAAAAGCGGCAAAAGATCCGCTGCAACAGATGCTACTGGAAATTTCACCATCACCGCTGCGGATAATGCTGTTTTGGTATTTAGTTCTGTTGGTTTTACAACGTTGGAATTGCCGGTATCCGGAAGAACCAGTTTAACGATTGCTTTACAGACCTCCACAAATACCCTGAATGATATAGTAGTAGTAGGGTACAGCAGCCAGCGGAAAGGAGCCATCACCGGTGCAGTTTCAACTGTAAACATGGGCGACGTAGATAAGCGCCGTGTGCCGGATGTAGCCCAGTTGCTGCAGGGCCAGGTAGCAGGCGTACAGGTAACACAAAGTACCGGTGCACCCGGCGATGGTATCAACATCACCATTCGTGGTGTGGGCACAATCGGCAGCAGTAGTGATCCGCTGTTTATAGTAGATGGATTGCCCACTACCAGTATTTCCTTCATCAACCCTGCCGATATACAATCCATCACCGTATTGAAAGATGCGGCTGCTGCCGCTATTTATGGGGCAAGGGCTTCCGGTGGGGTAGTCGTTATTGTTACTAAAAGTGGCAGAAAAGGTAAATCGAATATTGACATCAGCTATTTTAACGGTATTCAAAAAGTAGCCAATCTTCCAACCATGCTCAATTCGAACCAGTACATGAATAAAATGGAAGAGAGCTGGAATAATTCAGGTTATAGTGGAACGAATCCTTATACCGCTGACAAAGCAAGAACCGATTTGGCCAACACCGACTGGCTGAATGAATTATTTGTATCGGGCAGGTCTCAAAATCTGCAGGTATCTGCCAGTGGCGGTTCCGACAAAGTGCAGTATCTTATTTCTGCCGGGTACTATGGCCAAAACGGAATTGTGGTGTATGATAACGACCAGTACAGGCGTTTCAGTTTCAGAACGAATGTAAATGCAAGTGTTACCGACCGTTTTACCGTAGGAACCAACCTGCAAATCTCTAACAGTAAGCAGGATAAAATATCTTCCAGTGGCGATGCACCGGGTGTTATACGGCATGCTTTCCTGCGTCCACCGGTCATAGGTGTTTTTAAAGATGTAACTGATCCCACCTATTCTGCAGAAGATCCTTATACTGATTTGCCTTTTTATTCACAAAATGTAGCGGCAAATGGTGGCAACTGGAACGGTGGTGCCAACAGGTACGAGTTTGCTTCCAACCCGCTGGCCATTGCCAATTTTACCAATGACAAACGCAGTAATTTTAAAACATTTGGAAATGTGTTTGGTGAATTTGCTTTTTTACAAAATAAAGAATTGAAGCTTAGAAGCAATGTGGGTGTTGATTTGAATATGATCCATAATAAAGCATTCAATAAAAACTATGGTGATGATGATGGCGGAGGCTCTTCCATTGACCAGGGTACAGGCCGTCAAAACCGCCCTTCCAACCTGAATGAAGAAAGGGCGCAGCAAACGACGATCACGTGGACCAATACATTAAATTATATCAAAAGATTTGATAAGCATTCCGTCAATGCATTGGTGGGCAGCGAATTTATTACCAATTACGCTTCAGGTATCAGTGCAGCCAGGGCGAGATTCGGTAACACAGATTCAGCATTTCAATATATAGATTTTGGTGCTTTTCCACAGGATCTCTGGAACGGGGGAGGTGCATCACAATGGGCACTCTTTTCTTTATTTGCTTCGGTAAATTATAATTACGAAAACCGCTTTTTTGCAACCGCCAGTATCAGGCAGGATAATTCAAGCCAGTTTGCAGAAAATAAACAACAGGCATATTTCCCCTCTTTTTCTGCCGGGTGGAGAATTTCGCAGGAGAAATTTATGCAGGATGTAACCTGGGTAAGTGACCTGAAATTAAGAGCCAGTACAGGAAAATTAGGCAACCAGTCGGGCCTTAACAATTACAACTCACTGGCGATTTATAACTCACAGGGAACATTGCTCCGTTATGGCAACCCTGATCTGAAATGGGAAACTACCAATCAAAATAATATCGGGTTTGATCTGAGTATGTTTAGCAGCAAGCTGTCACTTTCGGTAGATTATTTTAAAAAAACCACTTCTGATCTGTTGTTACCATTGGGTTTACCCAATGTAGTGGGTGATGTAAAGCCAACGATTGTAAACGCAGGAGCAGTAACAAATAAAGGGTTTGAATTTGCAGTTGGCTACCGGAATAATGACGGGGCATTTAAATATGCTGTCAATGCCAATCTTGCTACCGTGTCTAACAACGTAGATAAACTGGATCCTAATTTACCCAACATTTACGGCCAGGTTTCTAAAACAGAAGCAGGCCATCCATTAAATTCATTCTACGGGTTTAAAATGGCAGGCATCTATCAGAATCAAACAGAGATAGATAATTATTTAACCGGCGCACCTCATGGTGACATTAAACCCGGTGATATTAAATTCAGCGATCTCAATGGGGATGGTATCATCAATGATAACGACCGTACTTACATTGGTAATCCAAATCCAAGGCTCACTTATGGCGCTAATGTATCCGCCAGTTATAAAGGATTTGATTTATCGGTGTTATTGCAGGGTGTAAGCGGGGTGGAAAAATACAATGATCTGAAAAAGATCATTGACTACGATACCCGTCCATTCAATCATACCATAGCTACTTTAGGAGCATGGAATGGTGAAGGCAGCAGCAGTACCATTCCCCGTTCCACTTTTAATGATAATGGCAGCAGCAGGGTATCCAGCATTTTTGTAGAAGACGCTTCTTATTTCAGGCTGAAAAATATCGAGATCGGTTATACCATCAACATGCCGGGGAAATCAAAATCTGTTTTCCAGGATGTACGGGTGTTTATATCTGCTCAAAACCTGGCTACTATTACCAATTACACCGGGCTGGATCCGGAAGCATTCAACATGTTTGACCAGGGTACGTATCCGCAGTCAAAAGCATTTTTATTTGGCATCAATTTCAAATTATAATTCATACACTAAAATTTAAAAATATGAAATCAATCTATAAAATACTGGCACTACTGGTAATCATTTGCAGTGCCGGTTGTAAAAAAGAATTGCATAAAACCCCGATAGGTATCATTACCGAAGGGGTACCGCCAACGCATGAATCGGTTATCTTTTCGGTTACCTCTTCTTACCAGTTGCTTTCCAGTACGCTCAATATTATCGGTAACTGGGGCTGGGACGATGGTACTGTGCTCCGCAACGATTTTATTATGCAGGATATTGCTTCGGGCGACATGATGAAAAAATGGAACCCGGATGGTGACCAGGCTTGGATGGACCAGTTTTCCGATTTTAGTTTTACCTCCTCCAACAGCGGTGTAAAGGGGCAATGGAGCTACGATTATGCAGGAATAGCAAGGGCCAATCTATCTATCAGTTATTTAACCGATGCTGCATTAACCGCCAGCCTTGGCTTTGATGAAAATACACGGAAAAGCATGTTGGGCCAGGTGTATTTTTTAAGGGCGTTTTATTATTTCGACCTGGTCAATTTATATGGAGATGTTCCACTACTGACAGCACCATTGAAAAACTTTGCGGATGCTTACAGTATTGCAAAAAGAGAAACCAAGGAAAATGTGTATGTACAGATCCGCAAAGACCTGGATGAAGCAAGGCTTTTATTGCCAGATGGTAAATATGCATTTACTGCAGAAAAATGGCGGGCATCTAAAGGAGCCGTGATGGCCATGCAGGCAAAAGTGGCGTTGCACAATCAACAATGGGCAGATGTTATCAATACCGTAACGGCAATGGAAGCTTTGGGCTATTATAGTTTAAACACTAATTATTTCGACAACTTTAGTGTGGCAAGAGAGTTTGCCGATAACGAAGTGATTTTTGCTTACGATCATCAATCATTAACAACTCCAAGAACCGGCAATGGCCTTTGTGCGTTGGCAGGCTGGGGATTTATTGCACCCTCTCCCAATTTTATCAGTGCCTTTGAGGCTAATGATCCCAGGTTAGGACTCACAGTAGATGTTGCAGGCCAGAATGTTTACAAACTGTTTGGCGAATTAAACAGCAACAATAAAGGCAATGATGATGCACCCAGCAACAAAATATACATCCGGTGGGCAGACGTACTGCTGTGGAAAGCGGAAGCCTTAAATGAAACAGGGGCTTATCCTGCAGCGATTTCCATTATTAACAGTGTTCGTCAGCGGGCCAGAACCACGCCAAAGGCGGATGGTACTATTGCACCCGCCGGCACTTTGCCCGACAGGGATATCACTTCCGTGAGTAAAGACCAGGTAAAAGATTGGCTGATACAGGAAAGAAGAGTGGAACTGGGATTTGAGTCTCAAAGATTCAATGACCTGAAAAGATGGAATTTAGCGAAGACTTTTCTGACAGGGCTGGGTAAAAATTTCCAGGATAAAAACTATCTCTATCCAATTCCACAGGGTGAAATTGATAAATCTGGTGGCAGCATTACGCAGAACACCGGTTATTAAATTTGTTTGGTAAACACGAAAGGAGTTATTTAAGGTTTGATTCAAACATTTGAATAACTCCTTTTATACTATTGTCCTTACAAGGGTGCATGGCAAAAAATTATCTCCTGTTATGTATAGAAATCTGACCATAGGATGGGCGGCTATTTTTGTTGCGGTTGTTTTTTCATGCTCACCGGCCTGTAAAAAGCAAAGCGCAACAACAGCACCCGTTGTACCAGTTATTGTAGCGCCTCCACCTGTTGTTGCAGCGTCTATTTTAAACACACTGCACCTTGAAAAGTTAGCCGTGCCCGTTATTTTTTCCAACGGTGAAAAAGCAGAAGGTATTTATATTTATGCCGATGCCCCTTCTTATGCACCGGTTGTTGCAGGGGGTGAGGGATTTACCTGCGTAGACGATGTGGCCCGGGTAGTATTATTTTATTTGAGAAGCAGCACGTTTTCGTCCGATACTTTGGTACAAAAAAAAGTGTACGGTTTGTTGCGTTTCATTATCAATATGCAGTCTGATAATGGGTATTTCTATAATTTTCTGCAGGCAGGAAGTGTGATCAACACAACCGGGATTACCAGTATAAATCAGCCTAAATGGTGGTCGTGGCGGGCACTGCAGGCGTTGACTGAAGCTGTACCGGTTATCAGGCCAAAGAATTTGCCGCTTGCAGACCAGGTCGATGCATCGGTTATTAAATTGGTCAATGCTATCAAACAGGATCTGGTGAATCTCCCCCTCAATACCATTCCTGTGGGGGGGGTTGATGTTCCGCAATGGTTACCCGAAGGTGCCGACCAGGCCGCAACCATGATACTGGGTTTACTCCCTTATTGCCAGTCAGCCGGTGATGTGATTATTAAAAATTATATCCGCAAATTAGCAGACGGTATCATTCTGACGCAACATGGAGACGCTGCTCATTTTCCATATTCCTGTTTTTTAAGTTCAGGCAACACCTGGCACGCTTACGGCAGCGACCAGGCTTCCGCAATTTTTAAAACGGGCATTTTTTTAAATGATACCAGCTACACCAACAGGGCCATGGACGAAGTAAATAATTTTTATCCCTGGTTAATCCACAACGGGTTTAAAAGTTCTTTCGATGTGAGTTATTCCGGTAATGTGTTTGCCGCTGAGAATATAAAAGAATTTGAACAGATCGCTTATGGTATCCGCCCGATGGTTTTTGCGGCGATTGATGCGTATGTAATCACCAGCGATGAAAGGTATGCTGATATGGCAGGGCGTTTGGCAGCATGGTTCCTGGGTAAAAATTCAGCGGTTACCAATATGTTTTCCATCAGTACAGGCCGGTGTTACGATGCCATCAACACAGGCAATAATATTAACAGGAATTCGGGTGCAGAATCAACCATCGAAGCCTTGCTGACGATGCAACGGGTAAACAATTATCCATCTGTAAAGGCCGCAATGGACCGGTACAAACTTTAAGAGGAATTGGTAAAAAAAACTGCATTTAATTCGTGTAGTAAAAAAAATAGCACACTACTTTTTTATGAAAGACATAGCAAAACGCTTCGCAGCAAATCCATTATTGTCCCCTGCAGATTTAAAGGCAAGCACAGATGGATTAGAAATTACCTGCCTGTTAAACCCCGGTGTATTTCGATTTGAAGGTAAAACCTGGTTGCTGGTAAGAGTGGCGGAAAGGCCGCATCAGAACGATAATATCATTTCTTTTCCCATACTAACGGAGACGGGCATCATAGAAATAATTGCCATTGAAAAAGATGACCCCGAATTAAAGGCAACTGATGCCCGGGTGATCAATTATAAAGGAGTTGATTATTTAACCACCCTCTCTCACCTTCGCCTGCTTTGTAGTGATGATGGCGTGCGGTTTTATGAGCCGGAAGGTTACCCCGCCTTAATGGGAGAAGGGATGCTGCAAACATTCGGGATAGAAGATTGCCGGGTTTCTTTGCTGGAAGAAATTTATTACCTCACGTTTACGGCAGTATCAGGTAATGGCGTGGGCGTTGGTTTACGAACCACTGTTAACTGGAGGAATTTTCAATCGCATGGAATGATATTACCGCCGCATAATAAAGACTGTGCCATTTTTGAAGAAAGGATCAATGGTTTATTTTATGCATTGCACCGCCCAAGCAGTGTGGATATTGGCGGCAATTATATCTGGATCGCTTCTTCGCCTGATGGCATCCATTGGGGCAATCATCAATGTATTATTAAAACAAGGGCAGGAGCCTGGGACAGTAAAAGAGTTGGAGCAGGAGCAGCACCCATTAAAACAGATAAGGGCTGGCTGGCGATCTACCACGGTGCCAATGAACAGCATCAATATTGCCTGGGTGCTTTTTTAATGGACCTGCAAGACCCGTCGATACTGATTGCACGAACAGCGGAACCCATCATGGTGCCATCCACCGAATATGAACTGAGCGGTTTTTTTGGGAATGTAGTATTTACAAATGGCCACGTAGTGGAAGCCGATGGCGATACCATTACTGTTTATTACGGCGCCTCCGATGAATTTGTATGCGGTACACATTTTTCTTTGAAAGAAATTTTTTCATTATTAAAATTCAACCATGCTTAATAAACTGAAAACAGAGATCGGTCATTTCAAAAGCCAGCCGCATAATTTCCAGATACTGATCTTAACCAATTTAACTTATGCATTTGTACTGCCGGTGATTGATACTTTTGTAGCGGCTTATGTAATGCGTAATTCCAACGATCCAACCAAAGTAGTGATCTATCAACTAACGGTTTATACCGGGATACCACTCACGTTTTTATTGAATGGTTTTTTATTAAAGCATTTTAACATCAGGAAATTGTATTCTGCAGGTATGATGCTTAGTGCGGTTTCCATGATATACATGATGAGCCTGCATGATTTAAGTAATGTAGGTCTTGGAGTGGCCGGGATCATAATGGGGTTGTCATTTGGATTTTATTGGGCTAACAGGGATGTGCTTGCATTGGCAATAACCAATGACGGAAACCGGAATTATTATTATGGGCTGGAAACTTTTTTTTATACCATCATTGCTGTGGCCGTTCCCGTAACAATCGGCTGGTTTATCGAAACGAGGGGTGGAGCAACGCATGATGATGCCGCTATTCATCTGGCTTACAGAATCATTACAGGTGTGGTGTTTTTGGTCACTGTAATTGCTTCCATTGTTTGTTTCAGGGGAACATTCCCCAACCCGGTACATAAGAAATTTGTGTTTTTTAAGTTTCACCCGCTATGGTATAAACTGCTGTCCCTGGCCTTATTAAAAGGGCTGGCGCAAGGCTTTTTGGTAACTGCACCAGCCATGCTGATAATGACGTTGCTGGGAAAAGAAGGTGCTCTGGGCACGGCCCAGTCGGTAGGTGCTATTATTGCTGCCGTTATTATGTATGTATTGGGCAGATTGTCTAAGCCAAAAGACCGCATCAAAATATTTGCAGTGGGGCTTGGTTTATTTGCTTTAGGTGCGGTAATAAATGGTGCTTTATTCAGCGGCACCGGCGTAATTATTTTTATTCTTTTATTATTAATTGCAAAGCCGTTAATCGACCTGGCTTACTTCCCAATTCAATTCCAGGTGATAGATATTGTAAATAAAGTGGAAAAACGTGGAGAGTATACCTATATCCTCAATCATGAATGGGGGCTATATTCCGGCAGGCTTTTAGGCGCAGGAACATTTTTAGCGCTGGCCTATGGCATCTCTACAGAAATTGCATTACGGTATGCTGTTATTATTATTGCCGTACTGCAGTTGTGTTCCATTTTTGTAGCAAAAAAGATCATTGCACAGGGAAAAATACTTTCACCGGGTGAACCGGACGTTGACAGTAAGGTTACAACAGAAATAGCACAGGCATTAGTGTAATGCGCAGTGCAAATAATCAAAATTTATAACAGGAAAACTAAATTAGTAATGAAAAATATCTCAAGAGTTTTGCTGGGCCACCTATTGCTGATTGGTATTGTTACGGCAGCACCAGCACAGGTAAATCAACAAAAAATTGCAAGAGTAGCGTTGATGCCTGCGCTTCCGAAGCCATTGCAAATAATCGACTATAAAAAACTGGCGCTTCGTTTCGACAGCACGGTATATAATTTTAATGCCAAAGGAAAATTCTGGCCACTTGTGTGGATCGATAGCAGTAAGAAAAATTTTCCTCAAAACGTAGTGGGCCTGTACACTGCCCTGGCAGATGTGCGGCAGGGCACCAATAACAAAGGAATGTTCCATGAAGCATTGGCAACCATGGGCGCAGTATTAGGTGCCAAACTGGTTGGCATTGATAAAACAAATCAAAATGGCCTGAACTATGTGGGCATGCTGAAAAATTATTTTAATAAAGAAACCGGATGGGATATTATGATGAATAACACCTGCCCGGAAGTAGCCTTGCTGGGTGGTGGATATGGCCGTGACTGGTGGTATGATGTGTATCCTAATGTTTTGTTTTATGCTATTTATGATGAATATCCAAACGAGCCGGGCTTTACTGAAATTGCAAAAACAATTGCAGAAAAATTCTATGCCGCCGATTCGATACTGAATGGAAATTATGACTGGTCTTATTTTGACTATGGCAAAATGAAGCCAATGAAAAACCAGATCTGTGCACAGCCGGATGTGGCAGCAGGTCATGCGTGGTTGCTATATGCTGCATATAAAAAATTTGGCGATCCCCGTTATTTAAAAGGAGCCCTGGGTGCATTGTCTGCCCTGCAATCTCAACCGATCAACCCAACCTACGAATTGCTGATGCCTTTTGGGGCCTATCTCGCTGCAAGAATCAATGCAGAGCAGGGAAGTAAGTATGACCTTAGGAAAATGCTGGACTGGAGTTTTGATGGAACTGCTATTTGCCGGGAGGGTTGGGGCGTGCTGGTGGGCAACTGGAACGGCATTGATATTTCAGGGATTGTAGGAAGTACAGTAGATCATGGGGGATATGGATTTTTGATGAACACCTATGATGCAGCCTGGCCCCTTGTTCCTTTGGTAAGGTACGACCAGTCGTATGCAACGGCTATAGGTAAATGGATGCTCAACGCAGCCAATGCATCCAGGTTTTTTTATCCTCAACACATGCCGGATGATCACGAAACCATTCCGCAACTGGCATCCGTTACCAAAGGGGTAATTGGGTACGAAGGAATGATCAAACAATCATCTTACCCAAAGTATGAACATTTAAAAGGCCCCGTAGCACAGGGTGATGGCCCGCTTTGGGTGCCGGGAAAAAACCCGGAAGAATCTCAATTCAGCGTGTACGGTAGTGGCCATGCAGGGATTTTCGGAAGCATTATCCGTGCAACAAACGTGAAAGGGGTATTACAGTTAAATTTATTGGCAACCGACTTCTATCATGACAAAGCTTATCCCTCATTTTTGTATTACAATCCTTATGCAACCGGTAAAACGGTGCTAATAAAAACGGAGCCGGGTAAAAAAGTGGATCTGTATAATACGGTTGCCGGAAAATTCATTGCCCGTAATGTTTCAGGTATTGGTCAAATTAAACTGGCTGCACACAGCGCAGCAGTCATTGTATGCGTTCCTTCGGGTGGAAAGGTAACTTACCAGGAAAGTAAGATGCTGGTAAATAATGTTATAGTGGATTATAGGTTCCAGGGTAAATGATAAAGTTACATTCAGTGTTCCCTGTAATGCACTGAAAGGAAGAGACAATGTAACTATCAAAGGCTATTGAATAATTATCAGCTATAGCTAAGCATTCAATCCAATAATTTCTGCATTGAAGCTGACCTGCTCATGAATGGATTCAACCGGATACTGTTAGTACAATACACTCATCAAAATAGCCACCGCTTACAATGGTGGCCATTTTTACTTTTTGCCTGAACCATTGTTTACTGCGGGTGCAGCAATATTTATTAAAGCTGCCTGAAACTGCCATTTTCCCTGTGGAAAATAATCTCCTGGAAAGGTGAACACTGTGTAATAATAATGCTGGAAAACCAGACCTACAGCTTTTAAGTTTGCAATTCCTTGCCGTATAAGCTTCCCTTCCAAAGTGTTTTACATCTCTGGAAATAGTGGTTTTAGTTCGGTTGAGCCTGGTAGCAATGTATGCAATACTGTGTCCATTTGATAAAAGTTTTTCAATTTCAATGCGCTCATAGAAAGTGAGACGTTGATACTTTTTTACCATTTTACAAACTAAGATTTTCTTAGCGTTGCGTTAGATAATTGAACCGGCGATCCAGCAAGTGGAAAAACAACAGGTTAATGGTGCAAAATAAATTAGGATAATGAAAAAATAATCTGTAATTATACTTTGTAAAAAAACGGGAATGAAAAAACTGATTATACTGCTTCTGTTAGCCACTGCTTCCAATGCCTTTTCACAGGACTGGCCGGTCAAAAAAATAGTGATGGAAAAAAAGGCAAAATTGGTATCCTTTAAAAACATGCCTGCTTTTAGTTTTGTTGCGGATAAACCATTAGGGCAACGGGGCATATACCAGGAACTCAGGCTCAACAGCTCTTTTATCGAACAGTTGCTCAACCAAAAGCCGGAGGCCTTACAACTGAAAATTCCACTCAGCAATACCAGCAGCATTACTTGTGAGCTGGTAAGGTTTACGCTCGGTAATGTAAAGTTTACTCAGAACAACACTGATGTGATTGAAAATGTAAAGATACCGGTTACTTACAGGGGCATTGTTTCGGGAGTGGCGGGAAGGAACAATGTAATGCTTACAGTAAATGAAGATTACCTTTCGCTGGCAGTTACCATGACGGAGAAGGTGATACAGATAACGAAGGCGGACGAGTCTGTAAAATCAACCTATCGTTTGTACAACAGCACCCGGATAAAGTTTCCCTCAGCGTTACCGGGATGCGGTACAAAAGAAAGCCCTGCTTTAACCAGGGCAGATGGTATTGATTTACGAGGTGGGCAGGACAGGCCCGCGAGTTCAGAAAATAAATGCGTGTATGTATTTGTTGATTGTTTTGACAGCGTATTCATATGGCGTAATAGAAGTGTACCGCAAACCATCAATTATGTGTATGAATTGTTCAATGCTGTTTCTACAGGATATGTCAACGAAAGGATCAACATTCTGATCACCACCATTAATGTATGGTCAACAATGGATCCCTACCGAAATGACAACAGGGAAAATTCATTGTACGACCTGGCTTACAAGTGGAAGGATAGTTTTTGGGGAAATATTTGTGTTGGGTTAGATTATGGGCAGAACCACTCCGGGTTGGCAGGTGGTATTGGAACAGTAAAAGGTGTACCTGTCAATATTTGCCCGGTTTTCAATTACAACGCTACAGACAGCATTTCTGCTTCCTGCTACAGCGATCTCAATTATGGAGGCACTTACGACAGCTTTCCAACAGGCCCCAATACCACCCAGGCACAGGTTTACCTCGTGATGCATGAAATGGGACATTTGCTGGGATCGGCACATACCCATTGGTGCGGATGGTTGTTAAGCGCTGGTTTTCCGCCAGTAATTGGAGCGCTTGATAATTGTGCTGCAACTGAAGGCGGCTGTCCACCAGGTGCAGCGCCGCCGGGCGGCAAAGGGACCATTATGAGTTATTGCAACATAGGAGCACTCGTAAGTTTCAACAGGGGCTTTGGTGAACAACCCGGCAATGCCATCAGGAATTATGTTGACCAGAACAGTTGTGTACCCGGTTGTATCATCTGCACCGGGCTTATATTTGAAACCAGCGACGGCAACAGCCTTGCTGCTGCCAGTTTTAGCAGCCCTGCATCTCTGCCGGCCAATGGTCCTGTACCCCTGACTGTACCGCCAATGAATGCAGTAATACCAGTAAAAAAAGACGCCGGCCTGATCCAAAAAGCAAACCAATGAAAAAAATAATTACTGTTATGTGCGTTCTGGCCGCTTATGTAGCACCTGCACAGTGGAGCAATACCAGCAACCAGTTTGAAGACAGTTTGAGTGCACCCGCCAGTAAAGCATTGCTGGTACAAAAAAATCCGATCATCGTCAACAGCTATCCCGATGGGGGCTATTTTATAATTTGGGAAGATGAACGAAATATGGCCACTACCAATACGGACATATATGCACAGAAATACGACAATGCAGGCCATCGCCTGTGGGCGGCCGATGGCGTTCCGGTAGCCAATGGCCCATACAGCGACCATTATACTTATTCCTCCAACCAGGATTACCGCAACCGTCCGTATGCAGCTACCGACAGTGCTGGAGGATTTTATATTGCTTATGCAGATGACAGTGTTACGAGTTATGTTTACGAACGGGCAATGGTGCAGCACGTTCTCTCTTCCGGAGCCGCCATATTCCCCAGCCCCGGTTATATCATTACAAGATCTGCTGCTGCCAATTATCATACAGCTCCGCAACTGATAGCTGATGGAAATAAGGGTTTTTTTTATGCTTACCGGCAGGCTTACGGCAACGAGTATATCCATATTTATTGTTACAGGGATGAAGCCGGCACCCTGGTCTCGTATGGCGGCGGCAGGGTAAATGAAAATGCCATTCAAACAAGTACCATCGCACCCTGCGGAATAAAAACAGATATTTATTATCCGGGAACTACCATTTCAGATTACAACATCTGGTATGACAGGCAGGGTGGTTGCAATGTAGTGATGGCGATGAATGGCAATACGGGATCGCAATACCAGATGCTTTGTTACAACAGGGTATGGAGGGCAAAGAAAAATGCGCTGTCAAAATCCTATTTCCGGAATACCAGCGGGGTGGCATGTCCCAAATACGACAGCTACACCAGGGGGCAGGTGTACCTGCTATATACATTAAATACCGATTACTATACAGTGGCTTGTGGCAGCGGCGTTAATGCCTATTCTTACACCAATTACCGCCTGTTGAGCAATGGCTACCAGGAAATCGCCCATGGCGGCTATGATTACAATTATCCCAAGGGCGTAACCGTTACTACCGGGGGGAATATCAACGTTGACCTGATGGCGGCAACTACGAGAAACTACATCAACGGCACTCCGTCTGATTTCACAGTACAGGGCTACCTGTACAAATCCGGGATTTTCGACAGTGTTCCTTTTCAACGAGCTTCTTTTTCTAACCCCGAAATTGGCTACAACCCTATTGCTCCTCCGGGGCTAATTAAACTGAATTACTTCCGGGATACGCTGCTTGCATCCAGCAATTATTTCACGGATTTTTCCCTGTCAGCCGGCGGCAGTGATATTTATGTTGCTGCACTCATGGGTAATTTCGGCATCCGGAAGGTAAAACTGCAGCGCCTGCGGGCATCTCTTAAAACAGTTGACTCCATTGCTGTGGAATACAACAGCAGTTCGGCGGGTGCCACTGCAAAAGGTGGGGTGGCCATCGGCAGTGAACTCAGCACAGGCTTCACCGGCACAAATATTACATATGATCTCCCGCTTGTAAGGGTGAATAAAAATGGGGATGCACTTTTTTATATCCGGGAATTGGGCCGCAGTACCCGGGTGAGTCCTGTTGGCAGCAATGTAGAACTTAGCTGGGGTGCCATGGGCGTACCAACCGGCACCGGCGTGTACAACAACAGTTATTATAATGTGGAGCAACCTTTTGCAGCTATTGATTCCACCGGCAAAACGGGCCTGGTTGCCTGGAAAGACGACCGGGCAATACCCGGTAACACCGGCGAAAATATTTTTATGCGCCACCTTGATAACCTAAAGGAGTATCTTTATTCACCACCGCATGGGCGGGTAAGGTTATTACCCAATTCCTTTGGACCCACTGTTGCTAACCCAGCGGTGTTGTATGGAACCAGCAAAAAATACAGCCGTATTGATCTTTATAGTAATGCCGCATCAGATCCCGGCACTTCACCCGTACTGGATATTGATGATGAAAATTATTTAGGGCGGGTACAGGTGAGCGTTTTTCAAAATTCAACCAGTATCCGGCGGTACAACAATGAGGCATACCTCAACAGGAATTATACCATTAAAACAGATAGCACACCCCCAGGTGCGAAAATCGATCTGCAGTTTTATTTTACCAAACAGGATTTTGATGCACTTAAAGGAACAGACAATGCTATTATTAATCCCGGCTATCTAATGGTGATACGGCAGCCTAACACATCAGCCTCCATCAATGCCCCTGCAACCTATGCACCCGTTGCCGGTGAAGAATTATTAACCGCCAACTCCTGGGATTCTGTAGAAGCAGGAGGATACCAAATTGGCGTAACGGCAACCGGCTTTGGGCATTTCTTTATTAAAAAGATGGTGCCCTTCAGCCTATGCAGCACTGCAAATACCAGCTTTACTTCTAATAAAGTAAGTGCCTCTTACCTGTGGCAGGTAAATGACGGCAACGGCTATGTATTTTTGGCCAACAATGCAAACTACAGCGGTGCCAATACAGCAACCCTGCAGCTAACCAATGTGCCAGCTTCCTTTAATGACAACCTTTACCGTTGTGTATTGGCTGACCTTAGTGTAAGCAATGCTTTTCTACTTCAGGTTGCCAATGTATGGACAGGCGCTGTAAACAATCTTTGGGAAACTGCTGGTAACTGGAGTTGTGGTACCGTACCAACGGCCACTACAGATGTTATCATCAACAGTGGAACGCCTGCAGTAAACTCTGCCACTGCTGTGTGCAGAAGTATCAAGGTGGGGGCCGGCGCATCGGTATCGGTTACACCCGGATTTAAATTAACAGTGATACATTAAAAGAACACCTGCAGCGTACATGATGCAGGTCTTCTTTGTTAGGTGGGATAAAAAATTTACTATGCAATGGTCCGTATTGACAATCATTGCTATTTCCCCATCCACTTTTTAAACTCCGTTACTTTTTCCCTGCTTACCAGCGCTTCTTTATTTACCGCCGGCCGCAGACCCAGTATGAGCCGGTTGCCAAAATAATCATCCATTCTGTCAATGCAGTTGATGGCAACATAAAAGGAACGGCTGCTACGGAAATATCGGGGTCGGGTCCGGCATATCTTCCAGTTCATCCATGGTATAGTCTACCACAAACTTTTTATTGTCGTTGGTTTTAAAAAAATTCAGGCGGCCATCACTGTAGAAGTAAGCGATATCTTCTGTTTCGATGCTCACCAGTTTTTGGGCATGCTTTACCAAAAAACGTTTGCGGTATTCTTTAGGCTGCAGTTTTTGCTGCAGCTCTTTTACCAGGCTGTCGATATTTACATCGGCCTTGCTGGCTTCGGCCATTTTTTTATACTTGTTCAGCGCAGCCTGCAGTTCTTCTTTTTGAATCGGTTTCAGCAGGTAGTCTACACTGTTCACTTTGAATGCCTTGAGGGCAAACTCATCATACGAGGTGGTAAAGATGACGGGACTTTTTACATCTGCCAGGTTAAATATCTCAAAGCTCTGGCCATCTGCCAATTCAATGTCCATCAATATCAGGTCGGGGTTGGGGTTGTTCTGCAGCCACTCCACCGTGCTTTTTATACTGTCTGTGATGCCCATTACTACTGCACTGTCATCTACCAGCGATAACGTTTTCTGCAACTTTTTTACAGCCAGTTCTTCGTCTTCAACAATTAAGATTTTCATAAGCACCTGTCCCGAAAAGTGGACTGCTTTTTTTTAGGTTATAAGTATTGTTAGCATTAATTATTGCAACACGGGTGGCCGGGTTTACGCATTGGGTGATGGAGCATCGTTCAATAGTATTACCACAGTTGAACGGAGCGTCGCCACCATCGACCTATCAGGGCTCCACAGCCTGCATCAAAAAATAATCCTTTCTACTTCAGCCACCGCAGGATAAGTGTTTTTATTTGAACGAAGGATACTGATCTTACCAATTTTCAATCAATGCTCATTTTCCATCCATTCCCGTTTTCAGTATTCATGCGGTTTCCACATCAATGGCAGCACCACGGTAAAATTTTTTTCGTCCTCCATCACCTGGAACCCAGGCTGCTTCAGCAATTCGTATTTCGACTTAATATTCTGCAGGCCTACTTTATTGCCCGGTGCTTTTACTGTTCTGCTTTGCAGGTTGTTGTTCACCACCAGTTTGTTGCCGGCAGTAGTAAAAATATCTATCACCAGCGGCCTGCTTTTGGAAAGGGCATTGTGTTTCACTACATTTTCCACCAGCAACTGCAGCGACAGGGAAGGCAGCAGGTAAGAATGGTACTGCCGGTCAATTTCCATATTCAGTTGCACCGCATCACCATGCCGGGTGCGCAATAACCTGAAATAAGACTCAATGAACCGGACCTCGTTTTCTACGGTGCTTACTCCTTCCTCGTTGTTACGCAGCAGGTAGCGGTACACTTTACTCAGCTCATCTAAAAATTTTTCTGCTCTTTGTTTATCTACACCTATCAGCGACGAAAGCGTATTAAAACAATTGAATAAAAAATGGGGGTTCACCTGGTTTTTGAGGTTGCTGAATTCATCCTGTACCGACAATTGCTCCAGTGTTTCTTTTTCTTCCACACTTTCTTTGTATTTAGTAAGCGTATAATCTGCTTCATACAATGTTTCAAAGATGAGGTTGACACTAAAGCCAACGAAAAACCCCTTCAAGAGATCCATTTTTTGCAGCTGGTAGCCTGCAATATGAAAATGGTTATATACCCAGAATATAATGAGTATGCTTGGTGTCATGATCAAAAAAATGATCATCGCTTTCCAGAAAATGCGCTGGCGGCTTTGTGCCAGTTCCGGGTATTTTCTTTCGATTGCATCTGCATACAACACATGCGAATACCAGGATAAAACCCCGATCCCGTATATGAGCGGAAAAGAAATTAGCCACACTTTACTATCCGTCCAGAAACGTTCCTTGAACATAATGAGGTTAAGCACCATATCTATTAATGGCATTGAAAACAAAAAAGAGTACAACTCCAGCCTCG
>Ga0105048_10003392_pt1 | contig 26094 bp, 17 predicted proteins | sample MAT05_FD_78382 | JGI IMG/M metagenome (GOLD analysis project Ga0105048, IMG submission 78382) | Freshwater microbial communities from Lake Fryxell liftoff mats and glacier meltwater in Antarctica - MAT-05 | ecosystem: Environmental > Aquatic > Freshwater > Ice > Liftoff microbial mat | place...
CCTCGACGATCGGAAGATTGAACTCCCGGCTCGAACTGTACTCGACACCACCCAAAACCTCGCCGACGACGGGAATCGCCGTACCGATCACCGCCCCCGTTTTCCTTTCTCGAATGGCCCGTTCGTACACTCCGCAACGCCGGTAGATGAAGAGGTTGGCGGCGTTGCTATCGAGAAGATATTTCCTCATACCTTCTCCCGGCCGGCAACGGCTTCACCGGTTCGAGCGTTGGTGAGTTCCCATTCGCGATCTTCGCGCCGCCTCATTTGCATCTCCGCCCATTCATCGTCAGATACAACGGGAGCGGGAATCGAGTTTGCGAGAGCCAACCATCGGTCGATGGATTCCATCGTATCGTCGAAAATATCGCCGGTACCGGAATCTCCATTCGACCAATACTCGGGCTCGCTCGGCGGGAAGCTATCGCTGAGCAAAGTTGATACGGTTGAATTCATATCGTTCCCCCGAAGTTCATTGGAAGAATCATAACGGTGTCGAATGGCAAAACAAACCCATTTTTCTCAAAGCACCAGCATCGCGTCGCCGTAACTGAAGAAGCGGTAATCCTCCCGGATCGCTTCTTCGTATGCGCGCTTCAGCAATTCGCTCCCGGCCATCGCTTGTACGAGCAAGAGCAGCGTCGTCCGTGGCAGGTGAAAGTTCGTAATCATGCCGTCGATGGTGCGGAAGCGATACGGCGGATGGATGAAAAGTTTCGTCTCCCCGCGGTAAGGATGTAACTCTCCCAATGCCGCGGCCGATTCGAGGCTACGGGCCGAGGTCGTGCCCACGGCGACCACTCGACCGCCACGAATTTTGCAAGCGAGTATCGCATCGACGGTCGATTGAGTGACTTCGCACCACTCCGCGTGGATGTCGTGCTTCGTGGGATCGAGTTCTTTTACTGGTGCGAACGTTCCCAAGCCGACATGCAAGGTCACCCGTGCAACCCCAATTCCGATTCTCCCGAGATCGGCTAACAATTCGGAGGTGAAGTGCAGCCCGGCCGTGGGCGCCGCGACCGAACCCGCCTGTTCCGCGTAAACCGTTTGGTAACGTTCGCGATCACCCTCGGCTTCCTGCCCCTTGCGGATGTACGGCGGCAGTGGAATGGTTCCATGCCGATTCAATAAATCCTCCGGCGTGCCTAGGAGATTTGGTCGCATCAGCCAATGGCGGTCGCTCGTGCGACCGATAAGTTCCAATCGGAGCGGGCCAGCGCTCACGAGAAAGCATTCGCCTTCGTGCGGGTAACCGCGCGTTTGCGTGAGGAGTTCCCACAATCCATCGCCGGTGGTGCGGAGGAACAACGCTTCCCATTTACCGCCGGTGTTTTCGCGGGTGCCGGTGAGGCGTGCCGGGATCACCTTAGTATCGTTCAGAACGAGAAGATCACCGGGTTGCAGCAACGAAGGCAGATCGCGGAAGTGGCGGTGCGAGATGGTTCCGGCGATTCGATCGATCGCCAACAAACGAGATGCATCGCGCGTGGCGGCGGGTTGCTGGGCGATGAGGTGTTCGGGGAGATCGTAATCGAAGAAGAGGGACATTGAATCGGCCGGAGAAAAGTGTTCAGAAAATCTCCCTCACCCCCAACCCCTCTCCCGCACGGGGAGAGGGTAGCAAGCAAAGATTACTTGAAGTTCTTCAAGAATTCCTCGAAGCCCTTTTTGTGCTTCTCGACGGTGTCCTTCGACCCCAACAGTGTCAGGTAGTATTGCTTGCCGTCTTTGGCTTCGAACACGACGTAGAGTTGACGGTAGTTTTCCATCTTGGTGGACTCTTTAGCCATGGGGAATGCCTTCTTCATGAAACTGCCGGAGACATCCTGGTACGTGGCTTCGATGGTTCCAACCTTGATCTTATCGGTCTTGTCCTTGCGACCTTCTTCCGCGAATTTATCCAACTGGCGCTTGAGGTTGGCTTCGAGCGATCCGCTGCCGCCGGGGAAGGCGAAGAGCGCCAACTCGGCGTCGTCTTTGTCCTTCTCGGCCTTGGGCAGTTTGAACTGAGCTTGGCGCATCGCGTTGGAAGGGTTTTCTTCTTTCCAATCGGCGGGCGGAGTCGATTTCATCCCCGCGAGTTCCAAGGGTTTGTTCTTGTTCTCTTCGGAGTATGCCGTACTCACGGCGGCTGCCAAAACGGCCAAGGCGAAGAATCGGCGCACGGGTGGTACCTCTGTGGGGTGGGAATGGGGCCATGAGATTGTAAGATAAAAGGCTGCCGGATTACAGTGTTTGGCGGGGCAACCGTGGCGAAATTGAAATTCACTTACGATTACCCGCGCCCGGCGGTCACGGTCGATGCGGTCTTAATCACACGCGAAGTGAAGCCGAGAGTGCTGCTTATCCAGCGGAAGCACGAGCCGTTTGCCAAGAGTTGGGCTTTGCCCGGTGGCTTCGTGAACGAAGGGGAAACGCTGGCCCAAGCCGCTCGCCGTGAGCTCGAAGAGGAAACGGCGTTGGAAGTCGGCGAACTCGAACAACTCGTTACCGTCGGCGATCCGGGGCGCGATCCCCGCGGTTGGACGGTGAGTGTGGCATTCCTCGGCCGCATGGATTCCGCGACCGCGATTGCGAAAGCCGGAGACGACGCTGCAGAAGTTCGCTGGTTCCCGCTCCACAAACTACCGAAGCTCGCCTTCGACCACGCGGCGATTCTTGAACGCGCTCGGATCCGCCTCGCGGATCGGGGATGTTAATGGTTTGTATTGTTGGAGTTCCGCCTTTAGGCGGTCTTGCGTTCGGCCTGCATATCAAGACCGCCTAACGGCGGAACCACAACAAACGCGGGTAAATTCCAAAACGTTACATCACAAGGTTCGCCATCGATGCCATACCGTTTCCTTCGCACTGCCACCATCGCGTTGATCCTCGGCATCGCCACGGCCAGCCTCGTGCGTGCTGTGAACGAACCCGCCGTGCCACCCCCCACCGGCCTCCGTGCAAAAATCGATAGCCCGAACGCGGCGACTCTCGAAGCGGATATCCTGTTCCCCGCAGTAATGTTGCAAACCGATTACGGCCAAGTGGAACTGAACTCGGCCCGATTGAAAGAACTCTCATTTGAGCAAATCGATGCGGATTCGACAGTTGCCAATGCGGAACTCAACGACGGAACGCACTTCCACGGTACGTTGAAATCCTCGGAACTGAATGTTCGGATCGGTGATGAATCGCGTGTGCTCGTGCCCGTCGAAGGAATGCGGGTGCGGTTCCAACGGCCCGAAGATTTTGGAATCTTCTCCGCGATTATCGGCCTGCTCACGCTCACGCTCATGGAAATTGTCCTCGGGATCGACAATATCATCTTCCTCGCGATCCTTTCCAACAAACTCCCGGCCCCGCAGCAAGCGAAGGCCCGCCGCATCGGGTTGCTCGGCGCGTTGGTTACTCGATTGCTTCTCCTCTTTTGCCTGACGTGGCTCTTGGGCCTCACGAAAACGGTGTTCACCCTGCCGGAGATGCCGTTGTTCCACACGCCGGAAGCCCGCGGGATTTCTTGGCGGGACATCATTCTCATCGCCGGGGGAACGTTTCTGATCGGGAAGAGCACGTTGGAGATTCACGAAAAGATGGAGAAAGCCCACGGCGAAGAAAAGTCTGTCGGTGCCAAGGTGCCAAGCTTCTGGAGCATCATCGTTCAAATCGCCCTGATGGATATTATCTTCTCGCTCGACTCCGTCATCACGGCCGTGGGCATGGTCGATCATCTGTGGGTGATGGTGGTGGCCATGCTCATCGCCGTGGGCGTGATGCTGCTGTTTGCCGAGAGAATCAGCCGATTCGTCGATAACCACCCGACGATCAAAGTTCTCGCGTTGAGCTTTTTGATCCTGATCGGTGTGCTTCTCGTGGCCGAAAGCTTGGGCCAGCACATCGATAAAGGCTACATTTATTTCGCCATGGCGTTCGCCATCGGAATCGAGGTCATCAACATGCGATTGATAAAGGGGGCCGATTGAGAAAAAAGGTTGCCAAAGCGAGAAGAAATGGAGTATGATTATTTTTACACAAGCCCACGTTGGCAATCGTTACGCTCTCCTTGGGTATCACGATGGCGCACGAATCTAGCACACTCGAACGCGGCCACTCCATGGCCGAGCAGTACAGCGTCTACGATGAAAGTTGGTTAGAGATCGATTCTTTCAAATGGATCGAAAGCGAACGTGCGGGTTACGACCTCGGGGACAAAGCCGTGAACCGTTGGGTATCGGATCATTGGCGGGGTTATCTGCGGGCACGCTGGCTCGAACATTTGCAGGGCTCCCGGTATTGGATCGAACTGGATCGCGGCGATTTCGGCCTTCTCAAACGTTCCTTCATCGGCGAACCCGAACTCCTGAATGCCATTCTCTCGCACCTGAAAGCCGGCCTCGAGAATCTGCACGTGCTCTGTTGGGCGAAAGAAAATCAAATCCCCTGCGAACCAGTTCTGCGAATCCTCGAAGCCCTCGACATCAATAGCCGCCGCCTCCGCCATCGCTTTGAACAAAGATAATCCACGTCCCGCATCTCGCCTTCGCAATCCCAATCGGTTACAGTTCAACCTTACTCACCCCCACGCACACTCCTGCGGTGCCAAGCCATGCGCTCCCTCCGATGGTTAATCCTCCTCGCCGCGGTCACGCTGCCCACCCTGCTCCTAGTGGCCCAATCCCCGGCACCGCCCCTCACGCAAAAGGATCCGCCCGATGGCACCGAAGCCGCCGTGAAGCAAGCAACCGGTTTCCGCTTGCCGCCGGGGTTGAAGGCGGAAGTCTACGCCGCGGAACCGAAGTTGATGAACCCCGTGGCGTTCTGCCTCGATGAAAAAGGCCGCGTGTTCGTGGCCGAGGAATTCCGGTTGAACCGCGGCACCGAGGAGAACCGCGGCCGCAGCTTTCTCCTCGACGACGACCTGCAAGTGAAGACGGTCGAAGACCGCTTGAAGATGTACGAGAAGCACGCATCGAAGTTCACCGGCGGCATGGATTACTTTCGCAAGTACACCGACCAAGTCCGTTTGCTCGAAGACACCACCGGCAGCGGCCGCGCGGATCGCTCCACGGTCTTCGCCACCGGTTTCAACGATCCGCTCGATGGCCTCGCCGCCGGGATCATGGCGTGGAATGGCAGCATCTATCTCACCAACATTCCAAACCTCTGGCGATTGAAAGATACCAAGGGCACCGGCACAGCAGATGTGCAAGAAAAACTCCTCACCGGCTTCGGCGTGAGTTGCGCCTTCCTCGGCCACGATCTCCACGGCCTCACCGTCGGGCCCGATGGCAAGATCTACTTCTCGATCGGCGACCGCGGTTACAACGTCACGAACAAGGAAGGCAAGAACTTCACCGGCCTGCGCACCGGGGCCGTGTTCCGCTGCAACTTCGATGGTTCCGAATTTGAAGTCGTCCACAAGGGGCTGCGCAATCCGCAAGAACTCGCTTTCGACCAGTACGGCAATCTCTTCGCGGACGACAACAACTGCGACAAAGGCGATCACGCCCGCCTCGTGTACATCTGCGAAGGGGGCGACAGCGGTTGGAACATGGCCTTCCAAACCATCCCCGAACCGTACATGGGCGGGCCGTGGTTCGCCGAGCGTATGTGGCACCTTCCGCACGAAGAGCAACCCGCTTGGCTGCTGCCGCCGGTCGGCAAGATCGGCACCGGCCCCGGCGGCTTCGCTTTCAGCAGCGGCGTCGGGTTGCCGGAGCGGTACAAGAATACCTTCCTCATGGCGAACTATGCCGGGGGTGGCGGTGGCATCGAGGCCTTCAAGGTGAAGCCCAAGGGGGCAGGATTCGAGATCGAAGACTACCACGACTTCTTGAAGCCGCTGATGCCCACCGATGTAGAAATCGGCTACGACGGCAAAGTGTACGTGAGCGAGTTCGGCCCGCTGAAATGGGACGGTTCCAACAACCAAGGCCGCATCTACACCGTCTTCGACCCGAAGAAAATCGGCGAAGCGGACGAGATGAAGAAACTCTTCGCCGAAGGGTTCAACAAACAATCGGTGAAGGCGTTGTTGGAACTCTTGGGGCACGCCGATCAACGGGTGCGTATGCGGGCGCAGTTCGAGTTAGTGAAGAAAGACCCGGCGATGTTTTGGCCGACGTTGAAGAACTCGAAGAGCCAACTCGCCCGACTGCACGCGATCTGGGGCATCGGCATGTTCTCATCGTGGAATCACGAATTCGCCCATGGATTACAGGACTATCTGAGCGATCCCGATACCGAGGTGCGGGCCCAATCGGCGAAGATCCTCGGCAAACGGGGGAACGAAAAGATCGACGCGAAGCTGCTGCCGTTGCTCAAAGATGAAAGCTCCCGGGTGAAATTCTTCGCCGCGGAAGCTCTGGGGCAACGCAAGTCACACGAAGCCGTATCGGCGTTGTTCGATGCACTGATTGCGAATAACGATACCGATCCGTTTCTCCGGCACGCCTTCACGACGGCATTGGCGAATATCGGCGGCGAGCCGAAGAAATACTGGATCCTCTCCGCGCATCAATCGAAATCCGTTCGCCTCGGTGCTCTCCTCGCATTACGAAAGATGAACGATCCGAAAGTGGCAGGCTTCCTCAGCGATTCGGATCTCTTCGTTCGCACCGAAGCGGCACGGGCCGTTCACGATCTCCCCATCGAAAGTGAGTATCCGGCCTTGGCCGAAGTGTTGACGAAGTTGCCGAGCGATCGCATCGCCGAAGCCGATCCCCTGCTCCGCCGCGCGATTCACGCGGCGTTCCGTTTGGGCACCAAGGAACAGGCCGAGCGGGTGTTGAAGATCGCGGCGAATCCGAGTGTCTCCCTCGCCATTCGATCGGAAGCGCTCGGTTGCCTCCGCGATTGGAGCGAACCCGGCCCGCGCGACCGCGTGACCGGGTTCTGGCGGCCGCTCGTAAAACGCGATCCCGCGATCATCAAGGGAGTCGTCGAAGCTGGGCGGGAAACGCTGCTCTCGCTAAATTCGCAGAAATTGCAGACCGAAGCGATCACGGTAATGGTGAAAGCCGGGGCCAAGATCGACGACGAACTCTTCCGCGGTTGGATCGCCGATCCGAACAAACAGACCGCATTGCGCGTCGCGGCGCTGCGATCCTTGGCCGAGCGCAAGTCGCCCATTCTGAAAGCAGTTATTCAAACGGCGCTGAAAGACTCCGCCCCGCTGTTGCGGGCAACCGCAAGGGAGTTGCTGGCACATTCCGACCCTGCCGCGGGTACGGTCCAACTGATTGACGTGCTCCAGAATAAAGATGCCGCGTTGATCGAGAAGCAATCGGCGATCCTGATTCTGGCGAAGGTGAAGACGCCTGACGCGAGTGCGGCCCTCGACGACCTCGCCAAGCGGTTGTGCGAAACCGACTTCCCCAAGGAATGGATCGTGGACACGTTGGAAGCGCTCAAGGCCGCAGCGACACCCTCCCGCGACGTTCTCCGCAAGAAGTACGAGGATCCTCTGCCGAAAGATCCGGTGGGCAAATACCAGATGAGCCTGACCGGCGGGAACGCCGAGAAGGGCCGCGAACTTTTCTACAACCACACGGCCGCGCAGTGTGTCCGCTGCCATAAAGTTCAAAACTCTGGCGGCGTAGCCGGGCCGGATCTCACCGATGTGGCCAAACGCTACCCCGAGAAAACGAGGGATTTCTTGCTCGAATCGCTGGTGCTACCGAGCGCGAAGATCGCCCCCGGTTTCGGCACCATGACCGTCAGCCTCGACGACGGCCGCGTTCTCACCGGCGTGCTGCTCGCCGACGACAAGGCCGGCGTGACATTGCAATTCCCGGACGGGAAGAAGGAAACATTCCCCCGCGAAAGCATCGAGAAACGCACGGTGCCGCAATCGGCGATGCCCACGGTCGACCGCACTCTGACACCGCGCGAGATGAGGGATTTGATAGAGTTCCTGAGTACGTTAAAGTAATGTTCCATTCGCGGCCGAATCGTCGCTCACGTTTCCGGCTAGTTTAGGACGAACCACCATCCGAAAGAGTTCCCATGCTGCACGTCGTCGCCACCATCGAAGTCCACGAAGGCAAGCGAGGCGAGTTCCTGCTGGTGTTCGAGAAGCTCACACCACAGGTGCGGGCCGAGGAGGGTTGCATCGAATACGGTGCGGCCATCGATATTCCCACGGCTATCAAGGTTCAGGTGCCACCGCGGCACAACGTGATCACCGTGATCGAGAAGTGGGAGAGCATCGAGGCGCTGACGGCGCACTTGGCCGCTCCGCACATGGCAACTTATCGTGAAGACGTGAAGGAGATCGTGAAAGGCGTCGCGTTGCAGGTGCTGGCCCCGGTGTGAATCAGAGGCGCTGCCTCCACGGCTGCCCGCGCCGGCGGGCATTCGGAAAACGTTGAGTCATTCCTTCCCGAATAGCCCGCCGTGCTGGGGAGTTGTCAATTCGCGAATAAATAAAAGGAAACTCGCGGATCCGCGCGACGACCGCACCTACTTCGGCGCGGACGTCGTCTCCCAACCCGTAGCTCTGCAGGTCGAAGAAGTCCTGCAAGTCGTTCAGATCCGCCATCGCAGGATCGGTGAACCGGTATGCTTTCGTCGTGCTCGCTCCGCACGCCGTCGTTCCAAATCCAATTTGGCCAATTCAAAGGCTTCGTCACCATCGATCATTTTCATCGAACCCTCGGCCACGGACGCAATGCGACGATCTAATTCCGCCCGGAATCGGGATCTTTCAGAGTGTCGAAATCCTCCGGGTCGACCATGTATTAAAGCCGGATAGAAATCAGCTCGCGTTCGCTATCCGTAAGGGTTCGGATTTGTTCGAGAATGGCCTCGGCCGCTGCGCTCATAACTAGCCCTCTAGAGTTTTTCGGAATTATAACGTCGGGCCGATGTGCCACGGGGCGAATTCCTCTTCGCCCACGCCGTGGTGTTCGCTCTTGGTTTTCTCGCCGCTCGCGGTTGCGAGGATAGTATTGAAGATCGTTTTGCCCACGACCTCGACCGGCGTGCCGTCGAGGATCACCCCGGCGTTGATGTCCATATCCGCCAGCATGCGGTCGTACATCGTGGTGTTCGTGGCCACCTTCAAACAGGGTGCCGGCTTGCAACCGTACACGCTACCGCGGCCGGTGGTGAACACGCATACGTTCGCCCCTCCCGCCACGATGCCGGTCATGCTGACCGGATCGTACCCGGGGGTATCCATCACCACGAAGCCCTTGGCGATCACCGGCTCCGCGTACTGGTACACGTCTACCATCGCGGTGGTGCCCGCCTTGGCGATGGCCCCCAGGCTCTTTTCGTAGATCGTGGTGAGGCCGCCTTCTTTGTTCCCCGGCGACGGGTTGTTATTGATCTCGGCGCCGAACAGCGCGGTGTACCATTCCCACCACTTGATGCGTTCGACGAGTTTCTCGCCGACCTTCTGCGAAACCGCCCGGCGGGTGAGGATATGTTCCGCCCCGTAGATTTCCGGCGTTTCCGCGAGCACGCTCGTGCCCCCCTGCTGGACGATCAAATCGGAAGCGACTCCGAGAGCGGGGTTGGCCGTGATGCCACTGTTGCCGTCGGACCCGCCGCAGTTGGTGCCGAGGAGGATATGTTTGGCGGGAAGTTGAACCCGCTTGATGTCGTTCACCTTCGGCAGCATCTCGATCACTTGCTTCACACCGAGTTCGACCGTCTTGCCAATGCCGCCGCTGTCTTGGATCGTGAGCACGGGTGGGGCTTTCTTGCCGCCGCCAAGGGAAAGCAGGCCGAGTTTTTCCCCTTCGATCAAGTGCGTGGCTTGGGCGATTTCGCAACCGAGGCCGATGAGCAGATACGCGGAAACGTTCGGATGGTTGGCGAACCCCGCCAACACGCGGTCGAGTTGCTTGTGGTCCGGCCCGTCGTATTGCAAGCCGCAGCCTTGTTTGTGAACGATGGAAATGACCCCATCGACATTCGGGAAGTCCTTCAGCACCCCCATGGCATTGATCCGTTCCGTCACATACTTGCTGGTCGTGGCGGAACAATTGACCGTGCTGATGACCGCGAGGTAGTTGCGGGTGCCATAGCGTTGGTGCGCGGCCTTGTCGGCGCCGCGGTCGTAACCCATGAAGGTGCGGTACTCGTCGGGCACCGGCATCGGTTGGGGAAGGTCGGCGCAGAACGCGTAATCGCGTTCCATCATCTTCACCTTCACATTGTGAACGTGGGCGTGTTCGCCGAGGCCGATCGGTTGGCTGGCGAAGCCGATCACTTGGCCGAACTTCAGCACGGCATCGCCTTCCTTGATCGGCGTCACCGCGAATTTGTGCCCCAGTTTGATTGTGGCCGGAATCGGCACCGTGCCGCCTTCGTAGCTCAAGCTCGCGCCGGCCGGAATCGGCTTCGCGGCCACGGCGATGTTGTCTTGCGGGCGCAGATGAACGGCGTATTGGGTGAGGGGAACGGTCGGCATGGGAGGTTTCCATTTTCGGTGGCGGAGGTCGCTTCCTATTCAAGATAGCGTTTTCCCGGCCCGTACAAACCTCGGCCGCCCCACCTTATTCCCAACTTAACGGACGCAACGGTTGCCCCACCGGCTCGGAATTCCGATTCGACTGAACACCCCATTGCGGCAAAGCGTTCGAACGCTATACTCCCTTGACTATTGCAAAACGCGGGCCGGGCCTCTCCCGGCGGAAAGGTGGCGATGGAAAAGGGGATGTGCTACGGAACGATTGCCATCGCCGCGATCATGCTGCTGGTATTCCTCATGGATCTCTTCGCGGGCATACCGTTCGGGGGCAGTGCGAAGGATAGTCCATTCACATTTATCGATGTGTTCGGCGTGCTGGCCAGCCTCGTCGTTGGCTACTTGGGTGTCAACGCCCTGCGGGATGTGAAGTAGCATCGCATGTTCGATTTCCTATTAGATTTAGTCTGGTATGCGTTCGACATTCCACTTTAAACCGGTAAGTTGCTCGTCTTCGTATTCACCTTCGGCCAAGTGAAGTGCGAAGACAATGCGGCGTATGCGATCGGTTGGAGCTTTTGGATCCTCGCGTTCATTGCGGCGATCATTCTCGCGATCCAATAGTGATTACCCACCGATAACCATCTGATCGAGCGGGCGACAGTGAATTGTGTACGGCGTAGCAAACGCCAAGATCTGATTCGTCATTCCCGCGTAGGGGGGAATCCAGAACCCGAAACCCAATTCAAAACTGCCCCGGAGGGGCCAGCGTTCCCAGCCCAGGGCGGAAGCCCTGGGTTAATGGGGCTTTTGGTTTTCCACCCCGAAGGGTCGGCTTCCGGTTGGCCGGCCCCTTCGGGGCGGTAATCATTGCGACAAGTTACCCAGGGCTTCCGCCCTGGGCTGTGCAAGGCGGCCCCTTCGGGGCAAATACTACCCGAGAGGAAAGCGGGTTCACGTTGTGTCTCTCGGCGATTGCGTGTCGTGGGCTTGAATCCATTGAATGTCGTGCCGCCGAATTCGGCTCGACCCAACCTACGGCTAGATTACGCCGCTGCCTTCACAACGGCTTCGATCAAACCGTCGGAAGTGAACACCGTGGCCACGGTGTGGACTGGGCAGCCGTATTCCTCAATGGCCTTGGCCGTCTCGGGGCTGATCGCGATCAATTTCAACTCGCCGCGCAGCACTCGGCCTTTCAAAGTTTCATCGAAATGTTTCAATAATCCCCGGGCGATGTTGGAACTGCTGAGCGTGACGAATTCGATTTCCCCACGCCGCAGTGCCCCGAACACCTCGCCGTTGGCATCCACGGCATCGACCTGTTCGTACGCCGTGACTTGGGAGACCGTGGCCACCTTCGCCAATTCGATATTCAAAAGCTCGCGCCCGCGATTTGCCCGGGCCAACAACACCCGCTGACCGCGTACGCGGTCTTTCAATTCCTCGGCTAAACCTTCGGACGAGAATTCCGATGGAACCGCGTCGGCGATCAAATGGAATCGTTTCAACGCCTCGGCCGTTTTCGCACCGATGGCGGCGAGCTTCACGTTGCCCAGATCGCGGAGATCCCGGCCGAGCGCAAAGAGCCTCGCCAAAAAATGTTCTACGCCGTTGGCACTCGTGAACACGAGCCAATCCCAATTCCCGTTCCGCACTTGTTCCAACGCGGCATCGAGCGGGGCGAAATCGCTGACATTACGGATCGCCACAAGCGGCAGGGCAAAGGGAACCGCACCGAGGGTCTCGAGCTTGCGGATCATCCCCTCCGCTTGGTGCCTCGGCCGCGTGACCAGCACCCGGCGGCCGAATAGCGGCGCCTTCTCGAACCACGATTTCGGTTGCCGATGACCTACGGCTTCGCCGATGAGGATCAACCCCGGCGCTTCCAACCCGGCGGCACGCCGGGCCACTTCCAATTCTTCCAACCGGGATGTGATCGTTCGCATCTCTCCCAAGGATGCCCGTTCGACGATCGCACAGGGAGTATCGGGATCTTTACCGTGCTTCAGCAACTCGGCCACGATCACCGGCAGTCGGGCAATGCCCATGTAAATGGCCAAAGTTCCGGGGAACTTGGCGAGTGCGGCCCAATCGAGTTTGTTGCCCGGTTTCTGGGGCAACTCGTGCCCGGTCACGAACGCCACGGCGCTGGTGTGTCCGCGGTGCGTGAGGGGAAGATCGAGGTACGCCGCCGCGGCTAACGCTGCGGTGACACCCGGTACGATCTCGTAATGCACGCCCTCGGCCCGCATGGCCTCGGCTTCTTCGCCGCCGCGGCCGAAGATCAGCGGATCGCCCCCCTTCAACCGCACCACGCACTTCCCGGCCTTCGCGGCTTCCGCCAACTTGGCGTAGATGTGCGGGTACTTATCCGGGTGCAACCCCGGCAGATCGCGTACGCAGATCAGCTCCGCCTGCGGATGGGCAAAATCGAGAAGCCGCTTGGGAACGAGCTGATCGTATACGACGAGATCGGCGGCGCCGAGCAACTCGGCACCCCGCACCGTCATTAACCCCGGCGCTCCGGGGCCGGCACCCACGAGGTACACGCACGCCATCAGACGGCCACCTGATCGTCGGGTGCCTCGTCCGCTTCCATCTTGGCCCAAGTGGGAGGAACGAAATGGCACACGGCGATGCCCAAACCGTACAGGCCGAACATCGGCACGAACAGGTACAGCATCGTCACGACGTCGGGCGTCGGGGTGAGCACCGCAGAAAGGATTGCCAAGACAAACAGGGCACCGCGCCAACGTTTGATGTAATCCTGCGCCGAGAACATGCCCAACCGGTTGAGGAAGAACATCACCAGCGGCGTTTGGAACGAGAGGCCGAACACGAGCGGCAGCATGATGGCGAAGCCGAGCCATTCGTTCAAACGCAGATCCGGGTCGAGGTCAATGTAGCTGTTAAAGCCGAGGAGCGCTTTCACCGCCCCCGGCAGCACGATGAACTGGCAGAGAAGAATGCCACTCAGAAATAGGATCACGCTGAACGGCAGGTACAAGTGCACATGTTTTCTCTCATGCGGGTACAAACCCGCTCCGATGAACATCCACAACTGGTAGAAGATCCACGGGCTGGCGAGTACGAAACCGCAGAGCAGTGACACCTTGAAGTACACCATGAACGCTTCGGTCGCGCTCAGCGTGGTGAGGTAGCGGCGGGCTTCGAGCAGGCTTTCCCCTTCGCCGCCCAGCGCACTGAAGTAGACCGGGAACACGCGGGCCTTTTGGAACACGATTTCTTTTTGATCCGGGTCGCGCAGCTTGATGTCGAAGGCATCGACGAACTCCTTCGTGCCCAGAATGATGGGCATCTCCTGCGTGGCCCCGCGAAGGATTGCCTTCTCCTCCGAATTCAAACCGGAGATATCCCCACCGTTGGCGGCCAGTTTCTCCCGCACCCGTTGGACTGCCTCCGGATCGCTCTCCGCCATGTTGGCGAGCCGTTCTTTCGCCGCCTTGTTGCGGCGGTCGTAGAAGTTCCGCGCCTGGTCCTCGACCGGGGCGGTGATCACGCGCATCATCGGTCGACCGATGCCGAGGTTGGGCCGGTTCAACTGATCGCCGACGCTATCGAGGACGAAGCCGATGATCAGGAAGAAAAGCAGGCCGTAGATCGCCTTCAACAACCGACTGCGGAGTTCTTCGATGTGGTCGCCGAAAGACATCCGCGTTTGATCGAAAATGTCGTCCGGATAATCGTTGTTGCGGGGCATGGGGCACCTTCGCAGGCAGTGGGGAAACCAACCTCCCGGCGAAGGTGCCCGGTTGGATGGCGAATTCAACAGTGTGGAGTTGGCATTCTAGTATCGTGTGCGAAGTTTCTCAAGGAATACGATTCGGAATGCCTCGTTCGGCAGAGTGGTTCCATGGAACCGGAAATCTGTGCCGGAAATACCGCGTCGGCGAGAGTTTTGCTTATTACAGGCTGGGTTCACAGCGATGGGGGCCCGATCGCTCGCCGATAATGTTGATGCGGCATGTGCCGCAGGAGAAAAGCCATGGCGAAGAACGGAATTCTCGGGTTGGCACTGCTGGCCTATTGTTTCACCACCGTGGGTTGCAGCTCGTACGATGGCCCGCGGTCGGCCCGGAATAAACCGAAGCCCGACCTGCCCGGATACAGCATTGATGAACAGAAACGCCGGGCCTACGATAAATATCCCGCCTTGCCGCAGGATGATCGTTCCGCAGGCCCATCCCTACAAATTGACCGGCCCAGCCCCATCGGCCGGTGAACGATCGGAGCCTGAAGTGTGAGCGACGGGGACATATCCGTCGCTCACGCTTCCGGCTCCGAAAAACTTTACTTCGCGGCCGGAATTTCCAACGCGGGTAATCCTTCGCCCACTCGTACGCTCACCGTTTCCGGTTTCGCAATTACCGGCGTCGCCGGAACCACCGCTTGGGGCATCATCGGCGGCGGGGGCGGAGTCGGCCGTGCCATCGGTGCCGTGTCCGGATTTACAATCGGTTCCATTTTCCCCGGCAATTGGATCGGCATCGACGGAGCCACCGGTACGTTCGCACTCGCGGGGATGATTAACGGCGCCGTGGGCATGATCGCGCCCGCTTGTGCAACCGCCGGCATCGCTTGGGGTGCAACCGCATACTGTGGTTTGTCCGTCGCTTTTGCCGCTGGCCTGCCCATCGCCAGCTCCATGCTCCTCTTCAAATCGGGGATGCCACGCTTATCGCCGATCCCGTTCTTGGTCGAATTCGCACGGGCGATCCCGCCGCCGACGCCCGGTTGATTCTCCACTTCGAACGCCACCACTTGATCGGGCGTGTGAATACTCGTTCCGCCGATCTTCTGAATGTACTTCACTTGGAGGCGCACTTTCGTCACGTCCGACCAATCCTGCGGCCAAGGGAGGAATAGCAACGTGCAATCCATGCCCCGTTCGTCTTTCGAGCGCAACTTCTTGAGCGTGACCGGGTCGAAGTGCCACATCGAAGGCGTCTTCGCCGATTGCTCCGCCGTCCGCAGCGTTTCATCGTAGGCCATGATCTGCAAGTCGCCGTCGGCCCGCGTCGGCAAGCCATCGGCGGCATAGAGGTTCATCACGCCGGTAATGCCCGCCCCCTGCACGCCATCGCGCGTCGGATCGGGGAGGTATGCGATCTGTTTCTTCCACATGCACCCCATGTCCGTGGCGGGTTCGGCGACGGCCGTGAACAGGCTTTCGCTGACTTCCGTCGTGAGCTTGCGGGTCGTGTGGCAACCGAGCGCGAGGGTCGGCGCCGCGGCGCAAACGACCCCCAAACCGAGTCGACTTAGCGTTTGTCGAAGACCCATGATGCTTGGCCCTCCTTGGCCTTATTGGTTGAAGGTGCGAGAGCCCCCGGCGTCTTGCCGGGGAGTTGGCTCACGGGTGTGGATGTCGAATTCCAACCGGTATTGTTCGCGGTGGGCATTGCGGGTGTCGCTTGGCCGGCGGGAGCGTTCGGGAACGCGCCCGGCAGCGGCAAGTTCGAGGGCGTTGCCCCCGGTGGATCGAACAGCGGATTCGTCTTTTTGGCTTCCGGCGAAGGCGGTGCCGGTGCCGGTGCCGGGATCGGTGTAGGAACGGGAACGGGAACGGGAATCGGTTGACCTTCGATCCCGCTTCCCGGTGCGGGAATCACTCCCGGCGGGCAATAGCCCGCTTGGCCATTCCGACCACTCGAGAGCACATCCATCCCGTGCCCGTGGATGCAATCCACATCCTTCAAGCTCCAACTCATCTTGCGGGCTTCCTCGCCCACGAGCCGCTGCATGTCCGCTTCGTTGCGCACAATGTGCGGGGTCATAATGAAGATCAGTTCCCGACGAGTTTGCTGCTGGGTTCGGTAGCGGAATAGGCTCCCGACATACGGGAGATCGCCGAGGATCGGCACCTTGTTTTCGTTCTTCTGATCGGTCTTGCGGATCAACCCGCCGAGTACGATCGTTTCCCCGTCGTTGGCGAGCACCGTCGTTTCGACCGTTTGCGTATCGATCACCGGTTGGAGCGCCCCGTTCACCAGCACCGGTTGGCCCGGCTGCGAGATGTTCGGTTCGATCCGCATCAGAATCCGGCCATCCGGGCTGATCCGCGGCGTCACCCGCAGCACAATCCCGATGTTCACGTAGTTGATGTCTGTTTGTGCAAGCCCTCCCGCAGCAATTGTCGTCGCCCCTGGCAGGGGGAAGTTCTGGCCGACTTGGAAGAAGCCGGTTTGGTTATCCGTGAGCAGCAATTGCGGCCGGGAAAGTACGTCGAGCCGACCTTGCGTTTTCAACGCCCGTACGAGCAGCGTGAAGGTATCGTTGGACGCCGAGAAGACAAACCCGCCGACGCCCGCAGTACCGGCTCGGCCCACGCCGAGGTTCCCCAATCCTTGGAATCCGACGACACCGGCGTTCGTAGTGTTGAAGTTCGGCAACGGCGCCGTTGTATTGAAATTGAAACCGGGGTTGGTCGCGGCAAGTGTAGTCCCGGTGCCCGAGGCTATGGCGCTGCGGCCGAATAATACGTTGCTTTGGAGTCCGACTTCGACCCCGAATTCTTCGTTGTTGGTCAGCTGGACGTCGGCGATCAGCACCTGCACGAACACCTGCGGTGGCGTGGCATCCACCCGTTCGATCAAGTGCATGATCTTGCTGAACAGTTGCGGCGTGGCACTCACGAGGATCGTGTTGCTCACCGGTTCGGCCTGCATGGCGAACTGCCGTTGCAATGTTTGGAACGTTGTGGTCGCGGTGTACTGCGCGTTGACGATGTTCGCTTCGCTGGTGAGGAACGTTTGCACGGCCACTACCACGTCGGCCGCCGCGGCGTTGCGGAGCTTGTAAACTTCGGTCATGTACTGCGGCGCTTCGGTATCTTCCAACCGGCCGATCACCACCCGGATCAAGTCGAGATCGTTCTGGCTGCCCGCGACCACGAGGGTATTCGTGCGCGGGTCGGCCGTCAGCCGCAGATCGATGAGGCTGGCCCCGTCCGAGGGGTTGCCGGTGAGCGTGAGCAACGGCCGCGTCGTGCCTTGGGTGGTTTGCGTTCCACCGAGGCCGCCACCCAAGCCGCCACCGGCCCCCGTTCGGCTGACGCCGCTGAAGAGGTTGATGATGAGTTGCTGCACGACTTGGGCATCGGCCTTCTTCAACTGGAAGACGTTGACGAACGCCTTCGCGGCGGCCACGCCGTCGAGTTCCTTGATGAGCGATTCCAGTAGCTTCATCGTCTTATCGGGGGCGGTGACCACGAGGGCGTTGATCCGCGCATCCGAGACGATGTGAACGTCTTCGAGAAGCCCCGATTCGAAGCTGCCGGAGGCGCCGTTGTGCCGCAGTCCGACGAACTTGGTGGTGAGCCCGGTGTTGCCACCGGTGAGCGTACGGTTGGCTCCGCCGAGTGCTCCGCCGCCGAGGGCGTTACCCCCCGTAGCCCCGCCGAGGCCGCCGCTGGCACCCAAACCGGGTTGCTGGGCACCGCCGAGGCCACCCGCCCCCCCGGTCGGCAAGCCGCCGGCGGTGTTGGCGATTTGCGGGTTGACGATGTTCGCCAACAACGTTTGGATGAGCACCTGCGCGAGATCGTCCGAGAAGGCGTTCCTCAGGCGGATGATCTTCACATCGCTCACGCTGAGATTCTTACTGGTATCCCACAAATCGATCAACTCGCGGATATCGGCTTGATCCGCCGGGCTGGCCTGCACGTACACCGTGTTGTTCGGGATGTCGTACGTGATCCGGATCGAGTTCTGGGCGAGAGTTTCGAAAACGTAACGCTGGTTGAAGAAGTTTTGCAACTGCGTGGCCACGTTCTGGGCGGCGGCCCGCTTCAACGGGTAGGCCATCGGCTTCAATTGAATGCCGTTCGGCACGTCGAGCTTTTCGATCTCCTTGATGATGTCGTCTTCGCGGGACTTGGGCACCCCCAAGAGGATTGAGTTAAACCGCGGGAGTGCGAACAGGAGCAGCGAGCCTTGTTGTTGGTTCTGCCCTCCGATACCGATGCCGCCTTGGCCGCCCAGCCCCGGAATGGAGAACGTAGTGGCCCCGGTACCGAAGTTCAGGGTTCGGAACACCTGCGTCAATTCGTTGGTGACGTTCGTCGCATCTTGGAATTTCATCGGGATGATGCGGATGTTGATCTCGGCCGTCTTGGTGACTTGGCCTTGGAACGCGGCGATGATCGCTTTGATCGCATCGACTTCCGCTCGGGTTTTACCGCGGACGATCACGCCGCCAAGCGATTCGAGCGGGATAATTTGAACGTCGGCACTCGGCGAAGAGAAGCCCGTGCCCAACTCCGGCGGCTTCACTGGCAGCGGCATCGGCGGGGGCATGATCGGCGGATTCTCGCCGGGCTGTTCCGCTTGTTGGAACTTCACTTGTTGAACTTTTGCACGCGGTGCGGGTTCCGCGTAAGCGCGGCGCACCTTCTCGGCGAACAACTCGTAGAGTGCCGAGCGGTCGTTCTTTGTGAGATTGAGATTTCCTTCGAGTTGGTCGATTTCAGGGTCGAACAGCATTCCGAAGGCCGAAGGGACATCCATGTCCCGGTCGTCAAAATTTCGGCGCCCTCCGTCACCGTCGAGCATTGCCTGTCTGCCACCTCCGCCGGTGCCACGGGTTCCTCCGGTTGTCCCGCCTCCGCGGGTTCCTCCTCCGGTGTTCCCCCCTCCGCCACGGGTTCCGCCGGTTCCGGTTCCGAAGCCCCCGGCACTACCGCCGCCCGTCGGACGGTTGAATCCGCCGCCCAAGGGAGTCCCGAGGCCACCGCCGCCGAAGTTTCCTCCGCCGAAGCCGCCGAAGTTTCCTCCGCCGAAGCCGCCTTGGTTCCCACCGCCGAAGCCGCCTTGGTTGCCGCCGCCGCCACGCTGGTTGGTATTCGTTACGGGCGGCCGACCGGCCAACGCATCGATTGCCTGAGCGACCTGTGTGGCGCTCATGCCTTTCACTTGGATAAAATCGACGACCTCGGCACTATCCTTGGCCGCTTTGTCGAGTTCCAACACCAGTTTGTTGATTTCTTGGAACATGCCCTCGGTGCAGTTCACGATCAACTTGTTCGTGTTGTCTTCGTACTCCACCGTGAGCGCGACGTTCGACGCGCCTTGTTGCTGCGGTTGCGGCCCGAATGGGAACGCCGCCTGTTGCGGACGTTGGCTCGACGCCGTGCGGCCCGAAGCATTCGCATAGACGTTCCGCACCAGCGGTGCGAGTTCGGAGGCCTTGGCGTACGTCAACTGAATCATGTGTGGGCGGGACACGCCCCCTTCCGGTGGCTCGTCGTTGTCGATCGCACGGGACAGCAAATCGCGGATCGTGAGCATGTCCAACTTGGATGCTTTCACCACGATCAGCGAGTTCGAACTTTTCTCGGCGACCACGCGGACGCGGCCGGCGGAAGGATTCGCCGGGGCGCTGGAGCCGCCGGTCAAACTCGAAAGGAAGTTCAACGGGTTCAAGCTGGCGAGGGCACCGCCACCACCGCCCCCTTGACCGCGACCTCCGCCGCCCGCAGCACCCCCGCTTTGCTGCGGCGGGCCATTGAACACTTCGTTGATGACTGCCGCGGCTTCCACGGCGGAAGCGTTCTTGAGCTTCAATACTGTGTATTGTTCGAGGCCGGTGGTATCGGTCGCGCTCTTCGTGTAGAGCCGCACGATCTCGTAGGCGAGTTGCACCGCTTTGGGATCATCGCCGGTGATCACGATCTGATCGCCGACGACGGTGATGTTCACCGCCGGTTTTTCCTGCGGATCGACGAGCTGCGCCGACACCTGGCGAATGTTCGGCATTCCTTGCGGAGCCTGAGACATCGGCGAACCGGGTGCCTGAATGCGTGGCGGATTCATCGGCCGGGGTTCTTCGCTCGGCTGCTTCTTGCCGCCGCCGACGCCGGTACCGTTTACCGTAGTCTTGTGGCCGAGTTGATTCATCATGCGGGCGATCTCTTCGGCGAGCACACCGGCGTTCGCCTTGTCGATCGGAATCACCCGCATCCTCTCATTCGCCAGGCCGACGGAGCCGCCGTCCGGATCGCTCTTGATGATCCGCTTGGCTTCTTCGATGTCTTCAGGCGTGCCCCGCATCCAGATAGAATTGTTCTCGGTGCGGGCCTCCGCGATCAACCCCTTTGCTCCCAGAACCTTGCTGATCGTCGCGGCCATCTTGGTGGCATCGCCGCCGTTGAGGATCACGGTTTCCGCGATCACATTCGGCTTCGCGTCCATCGGCATCTTGAAGTAGTTTTCGATGTCGAGGTGATCGGCCGGGAAGCCGTACACTTGCACTTGCGAAGAACCCACGGCGAAGAGCCGAATGCCGGAACCTTTGAATTCGGGAATCGTCATCACATCTTTGGCGAGCGCTTCCGCGGTGCCCGGCGTGACGCTGTACGTTTTCCAAAGTTCGCTACCGCCGATGGCGCGGGTCTTATCGCCTTTATCGATGTTCTTGATGAGTTCGCGTGCCGCCACGACCTTATCCGCCGGGCCGGTGAGCCGCACCGTGTTCGAAGCGTTATCGACGCTGATCTGCACGCTACGGAAGCGGCGTTCTTGCGTTTTTGTATCCTTGGAACTCGAGCTTGAAGGCGGAGACCCCCAACTGCCTCCGCCCCACTGGCTGCCGCCCCACTGGCTGTAAGGTTGTTGCTGGAGGTTCGTCGTGCTGTTGGTGGTTGTGTTGGCGTCTACGAGGAGCGCCCGGAGTTGTTCCCCGGCTACGCTCGCCCGTACAAACTTGCATTGGTGATTGAATTGGTCGGTGATGTCGCGTTCGAGAGTCCCGATGTAATGCTGGATGTTGCGGATGTTCTTGGCTTTGTCCAAGATGATAACTTGATTGGCGCCGAACGCGCTCGCGGTGCCGAAGCTGCTGAGCAGCTTCTTCATCTGCGGGGCGATGTCCTCCGCAACCACGGTGGTAAGCGGCAGGATCACTTGCACCACTTCCGTATCGCCGCGGCCCGGCAGTTCATCGACCGTGATCGATTGCACGAGTTCCGGCGGCAACCGTTCATCGGCCGGGTGGACGAGGAACGTCTGCGACCGGCGGATGATCACCATCTTCTTCTGGGCGAGCGCTTCGTTCAGCAGGTCGAGTACCTGCGGCAGCGTATACTTGCGATCCGAACGGATCGTGAGCGTTCCCGGCGGCTTGACCGTATCGATATAAGTGAGGCCGCTCTCTTTCGAGAACCAATCGAACACGGCGGGCCAAGGCTCTTCCTTGAACGAGACCCCGTATTCTTTCTCGGGCTTCGTCGCCCCGGCGGTCATGGGTTTCATCGGTTCTTGGGCGCGGGGTACTTGGGCTTCCGCCCCCGAGGCATACGCCGCCACGGCCACCACCGGCAACCAACGCCGCAGTGTGCACCAAGTGGATATGGAATTCCAAACGCCGATACGGCCTTGAAGCGGTTGCATACGATCCCCCCAGAAACCGGCCGCGCTGTGATTCGGATTCCCCCGGGAACCGTTTGGACCGGTTCCCATCCGATGGCGCGGGCGGCGATATCGCTTTGAGTAGCGGCGGGTGTAATAACTCTAGATTACACCCGCGCCAATCGAATTGTTGCGTTGTCGGTAATTTTTAATCTCTGCAAGGCCAATTCCAAACCGCCGGGGTTGCCACCGCCGCGCCGCAGAATGCCCAGTATGCCGGTACGGGTAAGGATCAGCAAATTCATATCTAACAGCACAAAATCCAAACCAAACACACTGGCGAGCCGGGAGCGTGAGCGACCGGAGGAATTCCATCGGAATGACGATCGCCTCCGGTCGCTCACGCTCCCGGCTCGCCGGGTGGCGTTGCTGGAATAAGTCACTTTCCAGGTTCGATCGCTGGCTTGGAGTCTTTTGGCATCGGGGCCTTTTCAATCACCGGTTGTTCCACTTCCGGTTTCTCTTCCACCGGCATCGGAGCGACCTTAACACCTTGGATTCTAGGGATGATCGCATCCGCTTCCGCCTTGGGAATTTCTTTGATCTGCTTGAGTGTTTGACCGAATTCCCACCGGAAGTACCGCTCCACTTTCGGGCCGATGATCACGATACCGCCGAGGATCGCCGCTTTGGGATCCGCCGGGGGCAACGCGGCCGCTGGGGCCTTGCCGAATTTTGGAGCACCTTTAGCGGGAGCTTTGGGCGCTTCCACCAAAGCCGATTCGCGATCCCCGACAATCAGGGCTTTGCCATCGATGCCATACACCCAAAACTTGCGGTTGCCACTCGAGGCCGGGTTGTTGATTTCGAGCCAGTTGGCCGGGGGGTACAGCTTCTCGATCACGCGGCCCTCGCTCTTGATCGTGAATTTCTGCCCCTTCGCCAGCAGTTTCTCACCGATTATGGCAACGTCGATTTCGTAGTAACCGTCGGTCGATACGTCGTAGATTCCCGCTAGGCTGTGGCCATCGGACGTTGTGATCAATTTCTTGAACTTCACGAAGGCACTGAGATCGGGCAGCTTTGGCACCGGCTTTTCAGGTTCTTTTTCCTTCGACTTGGGTGGCGGTTCCGGCTCCGGCACAAAACCGTGGAAGACATCGTGGGTGACTATGTCCGCATAATTCCGCTGCGGCGTGGCCAACACTCGCACATATTCTTGGGGCACGATCCCCCGGGCCACTTCCGCCTGGTTTTCGAGCGAATGCAAACCCATACCCCCCATCAAGGCTCCGGTGCCGGTGGGGGCCGCGAACAGGGTTTTCCGCGGCGGTACGCCATCGAGAATCACCGCTTCGATGGCGAGCGTGCAACTGAGATCGGTGCGTTGCTCGGCTTGCCGTTTGTCGAACGCCAAGGAAGCGGTGTTATCGCGTTTGAGGTTAATCTGCGTGATCTGGTGTAGCAAGTTCATCTCGTAAAACTTCTTCAAGAACGTCATGAAGGTGCCGATGTCGATCTTGGAGATCGTGATCGTGTACGCGACTTTGGTGTAGAACGGCTTGTTCTTCGCCATTTGGGGGATGTTTCGCATATCGGGCGGGCGTTCTTCGAACAAGTACCCGATCGGCACCTTCGATTCGCGCAGGATGCGGCGGAGCGCCGAGGAGTATTCCTGTTTGGCGATTTCGAGGTTGGCCGGCAGGCTCCGTTTGTACATCACCGTTTGCAAACGCTTGTTCTGGAATTCCAACGTCGATTTCGAGGTCTCGCGCTCGGCCATATCGTTCTGAAGATCGCGCAATTGCCGTTTCTTCTCCATCAATGGGGAAACCACGGCCGCCCATGCGCCGTAGAGAACGCCGGCCAAGAGGGCGACGCCGAGTATACCCGCGAGCAGCTTTTCACGAGAGTTCACGGGGCACCCCCTTCCATCGGCATCGGGTTCTCAATCGGCACCAACTCCTCCTCCGCGGGCACGAGCGGCCCGACGAACGGTTCCGGTTCCACCGCCTCCGGCGGCTTCTCGGGCACCACCACTTTCGGTGGGGGCGGCGGAATCTTACGCGAAAATTCATTCGGCTTGCGGCGGAACACATCCGCGTTGATCGTGAACTGTTGAACCTTGGAGCTCGACGAACCCACCAAACCGCCCGTCGTGAGGCGTACGTTGCCCAAGCCGGTTTCCTTGTTCAGAACGTCTTTCAACTTCTCCGGCATCGCCGATTCCTCGGCGACCAACAGAATTCGCAGCTGCCCCTTCTTCTCATTCTCGGGCGCGGCCGACTTCAATGGCACGCCCTTTCCCGGTGGTTTCGGGGCCGAACCCGGAGTAGGAGTTTGCGAGGCCAACGGCTTGTTGACGATCGTTTGCACCGCGATGCTCCCATCCACTTCCTGCAAACGCATCTTGTCGATATTCGGGAACTGATCGTTGAGATCGTAGAAGAGATCGATCCACGGGATTTCGCGGTTGGCGAATTCGTCCGCCGCGGCGAGCCGCTTGCTGTTCGATTCCAATGTTTGCAGCTCTTCGTCCAAATCGGTTTTCATCGCGGTGAACTCCGCGATTTGCCGCGTCGTTCGATCGATCATCATTCGGCCGAACACGAACCCGACGCCCAATACCAAGATTAGCAACAGCGCACCGATGAGGGCCTTGGAACGGTACTTACTCGGTTCCGCCTTCGGCGAACGCGGGGCGAGGAAGTTCATGCCGTACTGCAGATTCTCCGCCTTGGCGGAGAGCATGCCGACCGCACCGAAGAAGCGACCCCGCAGCCGTGCCGGTACGCGCTCCAACGGCCCGGCCTCGGCGAGCGGATCGTAGGACGTTACCGGAATCGGCAACGCCGCTTGCAATCGCCCTGCCCAACCGCCACCGGGGACATCCCCTTCGCAATAGACCATCGCTCGGATCGGCGCTTCCGGATGCTGGGCCGCGTACGAAGCCAAGCTACGTTTCACTTCCCCCACGAACGCGGCTTCGGAACCCAAGCTCATGCTGGAAATCGTGCGGCTGAAGAGGAGGTACTTGCCTTGAACGACGCAGAATTCGCCCCCTTTGTTCCACACCGAAAGTTGGGCGAGCACGGGGTTCGGCTCTTCGGGTGCGGGGATCGCCCCCTTGGCCAAGGCGTAGTGCAACCCGGCCACCGCCGCGTAGGGCCGTGGCACGATGGCCTGCAATTTCAGCCCCGCCGCTTCGCACATCAGCTTGGCCGCGTTGGCCAAATCTTTGCGGATGAATGCCACCGTAGCCTTCCGCGTCGCCTCGCCGGGGGGGTTGGCGGCCGGGGCGTAATCCATCACCATGTCGTCCGGGGCGTCCGTCAGTTCCTTCTGCGCTTGGAACCGGACGAGCGCGGGTTCCTGCTCGACCGGCCCCGGCGGGTACTTCACATCCTTCAGCACGATGCGATCGCGCCCGATGCCCAATAGCAGCGTGGCGGGTGCGATCTTCGCTTCTTGCAACAAAGCTTTGAGTTTCAAACCGAGGATGGCGGCGTTGTCCGCGGTCAACGGCGGGAGCGCATCGGTGTGCGCGAACGCCGATTCGATGGCGATGCCACCCGACCCGGCGTTCGCCGCGACGGCGAAGAACCCGGAGTTGTCCCATTCAATCGCGAGGAAACGAGACATACCTGAAAATCCCGAATGTTATCTGAAAGCGAGGAGACGGTGTCCCTCTGCATTTATCGGAGCCGGAAGCATCAGCGACGGTGAAGTTGCCCGTCGCTGATGCTTCCGGCTCCGAAGTTTACCTCGGCAAATTCGAGAAGCCGCGGCCCAGTTCCGAGAGTTCGCGGAAGTACAAGATCCGCGGCAACCCTTGGGCCGTATCGATCACCGCTTCGACGCGGGACACCGGGCCGCCTTGGCCGAAGTAGCCGACCGAATGCACGCGGAACGTACTCGACTTCCCGGAGATGTACCGTTCGATCCCGCGGAACTTCGTCGGGCTGAGGTTGGCCGCGGTCACGAGCCAAGCCCCCGAGAGCGTTTCCGGGTCGCTCGGCGTCAAGCCGCCGCGGGCATTCACGATGGCGGTCACGTCGTCCGAGGTCAGCCCCGGTAAGCAAGCGAGGACTTCGGCCGGGGCCGTGTTCACGTTCACCCGAGGGGTGAGTTCGTAATTGGCACTGGTGGTACAGTGATCCAAGAGCAACGGGAACACTTGATCGAGCGTATCGGGATCGTTGAGCGGACACACGAGTACCGGCGTGATCGGCGTCGAGGGCGGCCGGCCCGGCGGGCTGGGCGGCGAGGGCAACGGTTGCAAAGCCATTTGCGTATTAAAAATCGTGAGTACCGAACTCAAAC
>Ga0105048_10003393_pt1 | contig 26094 bp, 20 predicted proteins | sample MAT05_FD_78382 | JGI IMG/M metagenome (GOLD analysis project Ga0105048, IMG submission 78382) | Freshwater microbial communities from Lake Fryxell liftoff mats and glacier meltwater in Antarctica - MAT-05 | ecosystem: Environmental > Aquatic > Freshwater > Ice > Liftoff microbial mat | place...
CCGATGGCGCGACCCACACACGTGCCGTGCCGAGTGAGCCGGGCGACTACCGGCGCTTCTACGCCGCCGTGCGCGATGCGATCCGCGGCACGGCGGCAAATCCGGTCAGCGCCGCCGATGCGTTGCTGGTGATGCACCTGCTGGAACTGGGCCGTGAGAGCAGCGACGAGCGACGCGAGGTGATGCTGCCGGCGTGACCCCGCGTCGCGGTCGCAGCGCGGTCAGGCCAGCTCGACCTGCAGTCGCTTCAGCAACGCGAGGGTCGCACGCACGCCATCGCGCTCCGGCAGCGCCGCGCCCTCGTACTCGATGCCGACCCACGACGTGAACTTCGCCGCCGTCACGATCCGCAGCATGCGACGGTAGTCGGTGCGGGTCTCGTTGCCGGCGGCGTCGAAGTCGTGCGACTTGGCGCTGACGGCCTTCGCGTAGGGCATCATCTCCGTCACCGCCACGTAGCGGTCGTAGTCGTAGAAGTTGCCGAAGTCCGGGAGAGTGCCCATCCGCGGGTGATCCACCAGCTTCATCACGCCGACCAGCCAGTCGCCGTGCGACGAGAGGCCACCGTGATTCTCGACGATGACGTTGAGACGCATCGGCGCCGCGATCTCGACCAGCCGCCGCAGGCCGTCGGCGGCAAGCCGCTGCTGCTCGTCCGGCGTACCGGTGCTCTGCGCATTGACGCGGATGGTGGCGCAGCCGAGGGTCTTCGCGGCGTCGAGCCATTTGCGGTGGCTCTCGATCGCCAGCGTGCGCTTCGCCGCATCGGGATCGCCAAGTGCCCCTTCGCCATCCACCATGATCAGGTGCTGGTACACGCCCTCGTCCTTCGCACGCCGGTTCATCTCGGCGAGATAGGCGGCGTCGCTGGCCCTGTCCCTGAAGAACGCGTTCACGTACTCGATGGCCTCGATACCGTAGTCGCGTCGTGCGACGCGGGCGAAGTCGAGGTGCTCCATCTCCTTCGCGAACAGCGCCTTGTGGAACGACCATTGCGCCAGCGAAATGCGGAACGGCGGTGCGGTCAGGTGGCGCAGCATGGACGGGGCTGCCGCTGCGGCCGCGGCGGTCTGGAGAAAGGTGCGACGTTCCATGCAGGCTCCGATCTGGTGACGTGGTCCGCGGCACCGACCTGGCACCCGGGGGCAGTGCAACGCTGCCGGACCGCGCGCGCCGGCGCAAGCGAGCTGCCGAGGCCACGCGCCGCGCGCTGGCCTGATCCTACGACCCGGCGGTCTCGCCCACGGGCGTCACCACCGCCGGGAATTTCCGCACGAAGCCGATGAAATCCACCGGCACCGGCGTGATCCCCCGCCTGCCGCAGCAGCAGGTTCACCCTGCCGCGGTGGTACCGGGCGTGGAGGAACACACGGTGCAGGCTGTCGCACACGCGGCTCTCGCAGCGGATGCCGGCAGAGTTCGAGCACGCGACGATCCGGTGCGCATCGGCCTCGGTCAGCGGATCGAGGTGCAGAACGCAAGCGGGGAGCGGATACGGCGCCGTGTGCGCAGTGCGCCGGTGCCGTCACCTGAAGCATCTGTCGGGCGCCCTCGCGAATGGACCGATTCGCGAGGACTGATCTCCGTCCGTTCCTTTCCGTGCCCCTTGGCGAATTTGCGTTCTGCTGTGTAAAGCCCCAGAGCACAAACGACCTCACAGCGGCACGACGCCGTTCCGGAGCCCATACGACACGGCCTCACTCCGCGTGCGCACCTGCAGCTTTGCGAAGATGGCCTGCAGGTGGTACTTCACCGTACTCGGGCTGATCCCGAGTCGGGCGCCGATCTGCTTGTTGCCAAGCCCCTCGGCGAGCGCGCGCAGGACGTCGAGTTCGCGATCGGTGAGGTGCGGATCCTCGCTGCCGGGCGTCAGGGCGACCGGCTGCTCTCGTCGCGGGACGCGCAGGCGTGCGCCGCCGCTGGCTGGCAGGACCGACGGCGAGATCACCGTCAGGCCGCGCACCACGCCGTGCGCCGCAGCCACGAGGTCATCCGCATCGGTGTCGAGCGGCAGCCAGCCCGTGCTGCCTCGTGCCAGTTGCCCGGCCGGCGGGCTGACGCCGGGATCGAGCAGGTAGACCGATGCGCCGCGCATGTCGGCGGGCTCGTCGGCGTGCGGCCACTCGGTCACGTAGATCGTGTCGGCGCGGTGCGGGCGCGGGACACTGTGCACGCGCCCGTCGTCCAGCAGCACGCCGTCGTGCGCGGCGAGACCCGCGCCGAGGCGCGCCCGCACGATCGCAGGCATCGCTCCGAGCGTCAGGTGCAGGAGGTCGGGCACGCCGGTCAGCGTGACCCGCGCGGCCGTTCGCCGATCTGCACCGGCACGATCACCACCTCGCCGCCGCGCACCACCTGCAACTGCACCGTCGTCCCCACGCGGTCGCTGCCAAGGAACGCCATCACGTCGTCGTGCTTCGTGATGCGCACCTCGTCGATGCGGACCAGCACGTCGCCGATCATCACACCGCCGTGCGCCGCCGGGCTGTCGTGCTCGACGTCCAGCACCACCAACCCACCGCGGCCGTCAAAGCCCAGCTTGGCGGTCGCGCTGTCGGAGAACCGCACCGTCTGCATGCTCGCGCCGAACCAGCCGCGTGCCACGTAGCCGCGGTTGAGCACGGCGTCGAGGATCCGGTCCACGGTCGTGTCGGGGATCGTCACGCACAGCGGCTTGCTCATTCCGCCGGAATTGATGCCGGCGATGGTGCCGTGCGCCGTCACCAGCGGTCCGCCGCCGAAGCCGGGGAAGAGCTCGATCGTGCTCTGCAGGCGTCGGTCGAGTGTGCCGCCGCGCCAGGTGCGCCACGCCTCGCCGACACTGCTGACGATGCCGAACGTCGCGTGCGCGCCGTCGCCACCGGTGCGCGCGAGGGCCAACACCAGATTGCCGGGACGCAGGTCGGCGGCCGGCGAGCGTGAGGCCTCGGGCAGCAGGCCGGCGGGGATGCGCAACGCGGCGAGGTCGGTGCCCGGATCGCGGCCGATGAGCGTGGCGGTGACACGCTGGCCGCTGGGCAGTGTGACGGCAATGTCGTCAGTCCGCTTGACCGTCGCATCGGTGGTCACGATCACGCCATCGCGCCAATGGACGCCGGTGCTGGCGAGTCGCGGGCGGGCGTGGACGGCGACGACGCTGCCGGCGGCGGCCTCGACGGCACCAGCCAGTTGATCGGAAATCTCGGTGAGTGACGACATCGCTCTGAGGGATGGAGAGTGAGTGGTGGATGGTACCCGCGCCTGTCACGCATGGCGCGGTGCATCAAGCCTCACCTCGCGCAGGCAACCCGCCCATCGGCCAAACGGACAGTCTGGTCACCTTCCCGCGCGGATCGCACGATCCGGGAGGCGCGCGCCGGCGCGGCCCACCATCCTCGTGGCTCCCGCGTCTTGGAGATCCCGATGCTCACTGCCAGCTTGCCCGCCATGTCCATGCTCCTCACCGTTCCCGCCGAGCAGTCGCGTGCCGAGGCGGCCGTGCTGCGCACCCGCGCGCTTCTCGATGTTGCAGTGGAGCAGGGACGCGAGGGACGCGTCCCGCTTCAGGAACTCGCCGCCGCCGTCGGCATGAGCGCAGCGCACCTGCAGCGCCAGTTCACGTCGATCATCGGTGCCTCGCCGGCGGCATACCTGCGCAGCCGGCGCGCTGACCGTTTTCGGGTGGCACTCCGCGACGCCGGCACCGTCAGCGCCGCGACCTGCGATGCCGGCTATGCCGCACCCAGTCGCGCCTATGCCGATGCCACGCGCCACCTTGGCATGACACCGGCGGCATATCGGCGCGGTGGCGATGGTGTCAGTATCCGCTGGGCCGCCATCGACACGCCGCTCGGTCGACTCGTGATCGGCGCCACCACCGTCGGGCTCTGCTGGGTGTCGCTCGCCGCCAGTGACGACGTACTGGTGCGCGAACTGCAGGCCGAGTTTCCGCGCGCCGACGTCGTTGCCGATGCGAGTGGCGTGCTGACGCCGATGCTCGGCGCAGTAATGGCGCGACTGCGCGGTGATCGCGCCGTGGCCGATGTGGCCATCGACATGCAGGTGACTGCGTTCCAGCAGCGGGTGCTCGACGCGTTGTTCGCCATTCCGTTCGGTGAGACACGCAGCTATGCACAGATCGCGGCGGCCATCGGCAAGCCGGGTGCCGCGCGCGCGGTGGCGAACGTCTGCGCCACCAATCGCGTCGCGGTGGTGATCCCCTGTCATCGGGTGATCCATTCCGACGGCTCGATGAGTGGCTATCGCTGGGGCAATGCGGTCAAGAAGGCGCTGCTGCAGCTGGAAGGAGCGCCGCTGCCGCGTGGAGACGGGTCAGCGCCCGCCGCCGTGCGCCGCCGACGGCACGCATGACGCGCAGCACCGCGACAGCAGCGCCCGCGTGGTCGCGCCGTCTGCGCATGGCGCTGCCAGCAGATGTCGACGTCGCATGGACGTTGCGCTATCTCGTGGTGCGGACCGTGAGCGCAGTGGAGGATGTCAGCCGCACCCACTACCTGCGCAGCGTGCGCGATCACGAGACGGGTGCGCACTTCCTGCTGGACCTCACCCACGACGTCGCCGCCCACGCGCTCCTGGCGCGAACCCGTCCGGCACTCGCGCCCGCGCAGATCCGCGCGCTCGTCACGCGCAGCTTCGACCTCGGCACCGATCTCGCACCGTTCCGCACACTCGCCGCGCGCGACGCGATCCTCGCCCCGCTGCTCGACGCACGGCCCGCGCTGCGGCTGCCGCAGCTCCTCGATCCGTTCGAGGGCCTCATCCGCGCGGTGCTCGGCCAGCAGGTGAGCGTCGTCGGGGCGAGCACCATGACCGACCGCCTCGTGCGCGCCTTCGGGCAGCCGCTCGCGCCGCTGGAGGACGGCCGCACGCTGTACGGCTTTCCGCAACCCGCCGTGCTGGCCGCCGCTGGCGCCGACGCGTTGCGCACGATCGGGCTCACCAACGCCAAGGCGGCGACGCTGCACGGGGTATCGGTGGCGGTCGCGTCCGGCGCGATCGATCTCGCGGCGTTGCGCGGCGCACCAACCGACGTCGCAGAGTCCACGCTCGTCGCGCTGCCGGGCATCGGCCCGTGGACGGCCCACTATGTCCGCATGCGCGCGCTCGGCGACCGTGATGCCTTCCCGGCAGCAGACCTCGGTGTCCTCAAGGCGATGGAGGCTGCCGGCGTCGCACGGCGCGACATCGCCGCGCGCGCAGAAGCCTGGCGGCCCTGGCGCGCCTACGCCACGCTGCACCTCTGGGAGTCACTCGGCAAGCGCGACTGACGGCCCGTCACGCCGCTGGTCGTCGGCGTCAGCGCGCGGTGCGACGGCGCAGCGGCGGCATCACCACCAGCACCACCCCCAGCAGCGTCACGGCTGCCGCGATCATCATCGACGGCGTGATCCGCTCGTGGCCGATCGAGGCGCCGAGCAGCAGCGCGACGATCGGATTCACGTACGCATACGTGGCCACGTGCGACGTCTTCGCCACCCGCAGCAGCCAGACGTACGCCGTGAAGCCGAGCAGGCTGCCGAACAGGATGAGGAACCAGAACGCCGTCCATGACCGCAGCGAGATGGCCTCGAGATGCACCGTCTGCCACTGCCCCGTGACGAGGCAGGCGAGGCCGAGACAGGTGCCCGCAGCGAGCATCTGCAGGGCGCTGCCCATGAACGCGTTGTCGGGCTTCGGCATCTCGCGCCCGAGCACCGAGCCGGTGGCCCACGAGACGGTGCCCAGCAGCACCAGTCCCACCGCGCCTGTGTCCACCGCGTCGGCGCTGCCGTGCAGTGCCGACGACACCCCGGGTCCCGCCAGCAGCAGCAGGCCAAGCAGGCCGAGGCCGAGTCCCATCCACTCCTTCCGGGCGGGGGCACTCGCACCCGGTCGCGTGCTGGCCACGAGCACGATCCAGATCGGCGTCGTGGCCACCACCATGCTCGCCACTCCGCTCGGGATACGGTCTGCGCTGTACGCGATCATCCCGTTGCCGACCACCAGCAGCATGATGCCGCCGGTGAGTGCGCCCCTGAGGTGCTGCCGGGTGGGGAGTGGCGTGCCGGCGAGTCGCAGCACCGTGAAGAGGATGATCCCGGCGAGGCCATGGCGTGCCGCGATCATCGGCCAGGCGGGCATGGTCTCGACCCCGATCTTGATGCCGAGGTAGGTGCTGCCCCAGATGATGTAGAGTGACGCGAACGCTGCGAGCAGCAGCAGGCGTGGGGGTGGTGCGGTGTCGTGAGCGGCCATGGGGCAAGCTAGCAAGGCCGTCTACGACCCCCTCGGTCAGCGCACGGAGCTGTTCGAGAGCGGCGTGAGCCGCGCACTCATCGGCACACCGGCGTCGGTGCGCTGCCCATGCTTGATCAGGTACGGCATCACGTCGGCCGGCGGCAGCGGGACAGAGAAGAGGTAGCCCTGCCCGAATTTGCAGCCCAGCTGCGCCAGCACCGCATGCTGGTCCTCGCGCTCGATCCCCTCGGCCACCGTCCGGAGACCGAGCGAGTTTCCAAGCGCGATGACGGCACTGGCGAGCGCATTCGCACCCGGACCGTCGGCCACCCCCTGCACGAAGCTGCGGTCGATCTTCAGGACGTCCACCGGGAAGCGGTGCAGGTAGCTGAGCGATGAGTATCCGGTGCCGAAGTCGTCGATCGCCAGTCGGACCCCGAGGTTCTTCAGCGCGGTCAGGATCCCCACCGTTTCCTCACTGTTGGCGAGCAGCGTGCTCTCGGTCAGCTCGAGCACGAGCTGGTCGCGGCGCAGCCCGGCCACGCGCAGCGCATTCGCCACGTCGTCGAGCAGGTGTTCGTCGCCAAGCTGGCGGGCGGAGAGGTTCACCGTCACGGTCACCGGCATCAGCTCAGGCAGCGAGCGGCTCCAGTGTCTGGCGTGGGCACAGGCGTGCAACAGCACCCAGCGCCCGATCGCCACGATCAACCCCGACTGCTCGGCAATGGGGATGAACTCGCTGGGCGGGATGCGCCCGCGGCGCGGGTGGTCCCAGCGCACCAGCGTTTCGAGTCCGCTGACGGTGCGCGTTTCCAGGTCCACGATCGGCTGATACTCGAGCTGCAGCTCATCGCGCTCGATCGCAGAGCGCAGGTCGGCGAGCAGGTCGAGGCGTTCCACCACTTCCTCGTGCATGTGCGTCGCGAACCGCTCGATGCGCGCCTTGCCGCGGCGCTTGGCGAGGTACATCGCGAGGTCGGCATTGCGCAGCAGCGTCTCGCCATCCTCCCCGACGCTGTTGATTGCCACGCCGATGCTGGCCGTGGCGAAGGCCTCGCGCGCCTCGAGCGCGAACGGACGTGCGAAGGCGCTGGAGATGCGCGCCGCCACGTGCATCGCATCCTCGCCGTCGTCGTCGCATGCCTCGACCAGCACCGCGAACTCGTCACCACCGAGCCGGGCGGCGGTGTCACCGGAGCGCAGGCAGGCGCGCAGCCGCTCGGCGCTCTGCATCAGTAACGCATCACCGGCGGCGTGCCCCAGCGAGTCGTTGATCTCCTTGAAGTCGTCCAGGTCGAGGAAGAGGACCGCCGTGCGCCGCCCATCACGCAGGGCGCGCAGCAGGGCCTGCTCCACGCGGTTGGTGAAGAGTGCGCGGTTGGCCAGACCCGTCAGCTCGTCGTGGAAGGCACGGTGCACCAGCTGTTCCTCCAGCGCCACCCGATGCGTCACGTCGCGGGTCGTCAGCACCAGTCCCGCCACCGTCAGGTCGTGGAGCAGATTCACGGCCACGTTCTCCACACGGCACCACTCGCCACCGGCACTCTGCATCCGCCAGTGACTCGTGCCGGCCTTGCTGTCCGGCTTCGCGGCGTCGGCCAGGAAGTTGAGCATCGGCACCACGTCGTCCGGGTGCACCAGGTCGCGCAACGGCCGCCCCTCCAGGCCATCGCTGTCGTAGCCGAAGACCCGCGTGATTGCCGGGCTCAGATAGCGGATCGTGTCGGCGCCATCGATGATGGTGATCAGATCGGTCGAGTGCTCCACCAGCGATGCGAAGCGTGTCTCGTTCTCCTCGCGTGCCCTCATGGTGCGGAGCCGCCGGTTCTCGCGGACGGTGACCGCTTGCCGGGCGATGACGAGCATCGTCAGCACGAACATGGCACCGATGAACACGGTGAGCTCGCCGTGGCCCGTGCGGATCGACACGTCGAGCAGCATCAGCGACCCGGCCACGACCGACAGGTACGGCACCAGGGAGCTCTGCAGCGTATCGGCATCAGGCGTGTAGTCGGCCGGCGCCTCGACGGGCCGCGTGTTGAACTCGACGACGAGGCCGAGCAGGAACAGCAGGCGGCCCACGCCGTCGCAGACGCTGGTCAGCGGGCTGTAGCTCGGCATGGACCAGGCGGCGAACGCGGAGCTTGCGAACTGCGCCAGCATGCCGACGCCCAACAGCACCACGCCCAGTCGATCGCCGCGGCCACGCAGCCGGCGGAAGACGGCCAGCACACTGACCGCGCACAGCAGGTGAAGGCCCGGCAACAGCGCGAGCGCAGGCGAGCTGCGCATCCACAGCAGCACGTCCCCGGTTGCACTGGTGCGGCGCATCAGATACCACGAGAGCATCGCCCCGACGGAGAGGATCGCCGCCATGTCGAGCACGAACTTCACCAGCTCCGTCCGGCGCCGCAGGTTGCTGCGGAATCCGAGGAATCCTGCCAGCAGCACCGGTGTCGAGACGGCGCTCATCACCACGGTCCAGCCGTTGAACAGGTCGGGATTGGCTGCGAACGGCATCACGCCCTGCGCCAGGCCAGCCACCACCTGGCACGCGAGACCCAGGCCCACCAATCGCCACCACGTGCGCAGGCGCGCCTGCGACGGTGCCGCCCCGGTGATGAACGCCATCACGCTGCAGGCGATGGTGAGTGCGATGACCCAGGCATCGCCCGCGGACCTACGCTCGTCGGCGCCCGTTGCAATGATGATTCCGGCGACCGCCGACGCGCCAGCCGCCATGAGCACCAGACTCCATGTCCATGGTGCCCAGGCGGCGACCGGGTGACGCGCACGGATGCGGTGGGGGCGGCGTTCCATTCTCTGAAATATCGGCTGCGTTCGGCAGGCCCTGTAGCCGGACACGGCGACTAAGCACCGCTCGGCTGCCGGAATGAGCGTGCCGTGGAGCGGGCGTCGTGTTGCGGGCGTCGTGTTGCGGGCGCCGTGTGACGGCCCGTCAGCGCAGCCGGGACGACCCCGCACATCTTTCGCTCAGCGCACCCCGGCCGGCACCGCACCCAGAACCTGTACCACGCGGCCCACCGCCTCGTGCAGCTGTTCCGCAGATGCCACCAGCGACAGCCGGAACCAGCGTGCTCCCGCCGTCCCGAAGGCGAGGCCCGGTGTGATCATGACCTGGCCCTCCATCAGCACACGGTGCACCGCGTCCCACGGTTCGATCCCTTCAGGCAGCGGCAGCCACGCGTACATCGCGGCCTGCGGCCTCGTCGCCTCCCAGCCGCCCTGCTGCAGCGCATCATACACCGCGTCGCGTCGGCGCCGGTACTCGGCCACGATCGGCGGCATCAGCGTCCGGACGTTGTCCAGCGCATAGGCCGCCGCGTGCTGTACTGGCATCGACACGCCGTAGCCGACATTGGCGCGATACGCCAGCAGGGCATCCAGCGCGTCGGCGCGGCCGACCACGAACCCGGCCCGCATCCCCGCCATGTTGAACGACTTCGAGCAGGAGTGGAACTCCACCGCCACCGCCCTCGCACCCGGCACCTGAAAGATACTCGGCGCTACATGCCCGTCGTAACTCAGCTCGGCGTAGGCGAGGTCGTGGATCAGCAGCAGGTCGTGCCGGCGTGCGAACTCCACCAGCGCCGCCAGCTCGTCCACGGTCGTGACGGCGCCGGTGGGGTTGTTCGGATAGTTCGCGATCAGCACCCTGGCCCGTGACAGCACATCGAGCGGGACCTGCGCCAGGTTTAGCTGCCACCCTTGCGCCGGGTCCATCGGCACGAGGTGCACGTCGGCACCGTGCATCAGCGGTGCGCGCACGTACACCGGATAGCTCAGTGATGGCGCGAGCACGACATCACCAGCGCCACACGTAGCGGCCAGAAGCTCGGCAATCCCCTCCTTGGAGCCGGCCAACACCACCGCCTCACGATCCGGCGAAAACTCGACTCCGAACCGCTCCGCCATGTACCCGGTTGCCGCCGTCAGCAGACGGTCGCTGCCTCGGAACGGCGGGTAGCCGTTCAATGGCGCGCTCACCGCCGCCTCGCGCAGCGCCTCGAGCACCGCCGCAGGCACCGGCTGATCCGGGCTTCCGATCCCAAGATCCAGAAAGGCGTGCCCTTCGCTCCGCGCCACCTGTTTCCGGCGCTCGAGCTCGGAGAAGACGTACGGCGGGATGCTGGCCAGGGTCGGGAGGATGTGAACGGGCACTGGGTCGGGATTGTGGACGGCTCGCCAGTGCCGCGTCGGCACCGCGCGGAGCGGGAGGCGTCGATGGAACATGCCGGCGGCGCGCGGGAGCGACGGGCCAAATTCGAAGAGGGAAAACTATCCCGGCCGCGCCTCGAGAGGGAACGGCCCGGCCCCCGCGCCAGCGACCATCGCGAACGCCGCTCCGCCTGTTCCCGTTCAGTCAGCGGGTGATCCGGGTCCGCGCGCTGCGGCACCTCTGCCCCTGTCTCCATCGCGCGCCGGCGCGGCTCGGCTGCTCCGGCGCGGGGTATGTTCCGCCATGCGAGTGTTCCAGATCCTGCTGCGCTGCCTTCCGCTCCTTCTCAGCTTCAGGCGCGACCAGCGCCGCTGGCTGGTGACGGGGGCGCGGCTGCCCCGGACCGCCGTCTTCCATGAGCGCCGTGCCGAAGCGATGGTGCGGGTGCTCGCCGGGCTCGGTCCCACCTTCGTGAAGCTGGCGCAGCTGTTCGCCGGCCGCGCCGACATCATCCCCGAGCCGTACGTCACCGCCATCGGCACCCTCACCGACCGCGTGCCGCAGGTCAGCGCGGCTCGCATCCGCGCCAGCCTGATCGAGAGCTACGGGGCGCCACCGGAGACGGTGTTCGAGTGGTTCGACGTGGTACCGCTTGCGGCCGCGTCCCTGGGCCAGGTGCACCGCGCGCGCGTCGATGGCCGGGAAGTGGTGGTGAAGGTCCTGCGCCCAGGCGTGGAACGGCAGGTCACCGCCGACATCGGGGCGGCGCGGCGTGTGCTCGATCTCGTCGCCTCGCGCCTCAACCCGCCGCACGTGGCGGGACTGCGCACCGTGCTCGACGAGTTCGAGAAGCGCGTCGCCGACGAGATGGATTTCCGGCAGGAGGCGCGCTACGCGCAACAGGTGCGGAAGAACTTCGCCGACAGCCCGGGCATCCGCATTCCGGAGGTCCTCGACGCGTACACGCGCCAGCGCGCCCTCGTGCTCGAGTTCATCGATGGCCGTCGCGTCGACCAGCTCGGCGACTGGATCGAGAGCGGTCGCGTGAAGGCCGACGACGTACTCAAGTCCGTCATGGAGCTGTACGTGCAGATGATGCTGGTGGATGGGCTGTTTCACGCCGATCCACACCCGGGCAACGTCTTCGTCGACACGCAGGGTCGGCTCACCCTGCTCGACTTCGGCATGGTGGTCGAGGTCCCGGTCGAGACGCGACGCACACTCGTGCAGACGGTGTTCGCCTCGATCCGCGGTGATGTGGAGAAGGTCACCGACGGCTTCTTCGCGCTCGGCCTGATCGAGCCCGGGGCCGATCGCGCCATGATCCTGACGCTCGCGGCACAGCTGATCACGCTCGCCAACGAGCACACCACCGCCACGGAACGCATCGAGCGCGTCATGCGGCTTGCCGACGAGGTGATGGCGACGCTCTACGACTTCCCGGTGCTTCTCCCGGGCAACATGGTCTACTTCGCGCGCACCGCAGCGCTCATCGAGGGCCTTGGCGTACGCTACGACGCACGGTTCAATGCCATTCGCTTCGCCTCGCCGATCGTGCTGCGGCTGCGACGCCAGATCCTGTCGTCGCTCGGCGAACCCCTGGCCGGCGACCGCGATGTCGCCACTGCCATCGGCTCGGCGCTCGGCTCGCTCGTCGCCATCGCCCGTCGCGCCAGCCGCGACGTCGTCACGACGCTCGCCGCCGAGTTGATCCCCGCGTTCACCACCCGCTCACGCTGATCGCGCGCGGGACGGGCGTCAGGACAGCGTCGACCCCGTCGTCACCGGCTCGCGGCACTCGACCGCGATCACGCCGGGGATGTCGGGCAGGATGCTGTCCAGCGACGCCGGTGCCGGCTGCATGATCGCTGCCGCTGCCGGTAATGAGCCGCCATGCAGTTCCGAAAGCGGTAGCGTCAACGGTCCCGTCAGCGCTGCCGGCGCAGGTGACGCCGGCGCTGCCGCACGGTCGCCGCGGATCACGCCGATTTCCCCCAGCTCCAGCATGTCGGCCAGCAGGTAGCCCGACACCGGCTTCGAATAGAGGTAGCCCTGCCCGTAGTCGCAGCCAAGGTTGCGCAGGTCCCACTCCTGCTCCGCGCGCTCGATCCCCTCGGCCACCACCTTCAACTTCAGTGACCGTCCGAGCGCCACCACGGCCGAGGCCAGCGCACGTCCGTTCGGGCCGTTCTCCATGCCCTGCACGAAGCTGCGATCGATCTTCAGCACGTCCAGCGGGTACTGCGACAGGTAACCGAGCGACGAATAGCCGGTGCCGAAGTCGTCGATCGCGAGGCGCACGCCGAGGGCGCGGATCCGGTGCAACAGTGCCAGTGTGTCGCGGTTGTGCCCGACGAGCATGCTCTCGGTGAGCTCCAGCACGAGACGATCGGCGTCGAGGCGCGTGTTCGCGAGCGTCCGCTTCACCACGTCCACGAAGTTGCCGTCCACCATCTGGCGCGCCGAGAGATTCACGGTGATCGTCACCGGTTGCTGGCCGGGCGGCACCGGCCACTTCACCGCCTCCGCGCAGGCCGTCTCGAGCACCCACTGCCCGATCTCGACGATCAGGCCCGTCTCTTCGGCCAGCGGGATGAAGTCCATCGGTGACACCATCCCGCGGTACGGGTGTTGCCAGCGCACGAGTGCTTCAGCGCCGATGATCTGCTGCGTGCCCAGCTCCACGATCGGCTGATAGACGAGCACCAGCTCATGCCGCTCCACGGCCTTGCGCAGGTCCGACTGCAGCTCGATGCGGTCCAGCACCGCCGCATGCATGCCGCTTTCGTACAGCACCGCGCACGATTTGCCGCGCGCCTTGGCGTGGTACATCGCCACGTCGGCGTTCCGCAGCACCTCATCGGCCGACTGCTGGGGCTGCGCGCGCGCGATCCCGATGCTGGCCTGGATCGTGACATCCTTCCCTTCCACCTGCAGCGGGCGCGCCAGTGCCGCCGAGATGCGGTGTGCCACGTCCATCACCTCGCCCTCACCGCGTGTCTGCTCGAGCAGGATCGCAAACTCGTCTCCGCCGAACCGGGCCGCCGTATCGCTGTCGCGCAGACAGGTGCGCAACCGATTCGCCGTGTGCACCAGAACCGCATCACCGGCAGCGTGGCCGAGGGAGTCGTTGATCTCCTTGAAGTTGTCGAGATCGAGAAAAACCACCGCCACTTCGTCCTGCGTGCGCTCCGCACGCGCCAGTCCATGCGACACGCGATCCTGGAACAGCGCGCGATTGCCAAGACCCGTCAGCGGATCGTGCAGCGCCTGATGGCGCAGGTGCTCCTCGAGGGTCACACGCTCCGTGACATCGCGGATCGTGAGCACGACCCCGTTCACGTTCGTGTCGGAGAGAAGATTCGTCGCGACGGTCTCGGTGCGCATCCACTCGCCATCGGTGCGAATCATGCGACACCCGATGTGCCCGAGCGACTGACTCCCCATCAGTGACGCCGAGAAGTGCGCCTCGAACGCCGGACGGTCGGCGTCGTGCACCATCTCGGCCAGCGTCCGGTTCGCCATCTTCATCGCCGACTGCCCGAACACGCGCTCGGCGGCGGGGCTCATGTACCGGATGATGCCGAGGGGATCGAGAATGGCGAAGACGTCGGACGAGTGCTGCACCAGCGAGCGGAAGCGCGCTTCCGTCTCCTTCGCCGTCTGCTCGACGTAGAGACGCATGTTGTCGCGTACCGCCGTGATCTGGCGGGCCATCACCAGGGCCGTCAGAATCATCGCACCAAGCACCATGTGCGTGATGTCGGTCGACGCGCGCAGCGAGAGCATGAACAGCAGGCCGTAGCCACCGGCCACCGCGAAGTACGGCACGAGACTGAACCGCGCCCGCAGCTGCGTGCCGCGCGCGGCGGGCGCCGTGTCGCGGGCATCGGCCCAGCCCAGGACGCAACCCAGACACACCATCAGATACCCGCCCACACGCATCACGTCTGTCACCTGCGCGATCAGCGGCGCATAGCGCATCAGGAGCGCGATCCACCCGGTGTTCGCGATGTACCCCACCAACAGCCCCGTCGCGATCCACCACGAGCTGCGCCGCAGCGTGTGCCCCGGGTCCTGCAGCAGCAGCGACGTCGCGGCCACCAGCACGATCAGGTCCAGCGCGACGTAGGACAGGTAGATGACCGCATCGTCGCGACCGTAACCTTCACCGATCAGCGGTGCGAGAATGAAGTGCAAGACGAGCATCCCCGCCGCAGCCACGATCGTCAGCGCATCCAGCGTGAACCGGACCGCATCGCTGCGCGCGCGTTTGCCACGCGGGAAGATCAGCACCGCCAGCAACCAGAGCGGTGCGATCAACACCTGCGGCGCGTGACTGAGGCGGTCCCACATCGTCGTCCGCCCCACGACCTCGTAGTACGTCCACCCGAGATCACTGCAGGCCTGCAACAGCAGCGCCAGCCACACGATTCGCCACGCGGTGCGCGTGCGCCGGTTCGTCGTGCGCCGGCGCGCCTCGTTCGCAAAGTGGGCGGCCGCCAGGCTCGGCGGCACCAGCATCAGGTGCAGCAGCAGCCCCGGGGCGTCGAACAGCAGCATCGCCGCGTAGGCAAGCGCGAACAGGACCGCCCCGCGAACCATGTATCTGGCGCGGGGCTCCAGCGTGTTCAGGCGCTGTGCCGTCAGGAAGAGCGGAGTCGGGAGCTGTGTGGTAGCCATGTGGTGCAGGTCGGACACCTGAACGAGCCGCCATGGGGTGGGACGTCGGCTCGTGTGTGCTCACAGGACACTCGACCAGAGGGTTCGTCACAGCAGGGCGTCACGCATTGGCAGGCATGGGCCCATGTCTGGGCGGCTGGCGATCGGCTTCTGGCGCCGTGTGACGGGGGTGATATTGACCGTCGGGGCAGCGATCCCCGGGAGGATTCCGTAGCTCCGGGGTAGAACCCGATGCCATCGTCTGGCAGATTCGAACGGTCCCGTCCGTCCCGCCTCCGGTTGACCCATGCCTCTGACATCACTCGTCCTCGCCGCCACGCTCGCCCTCGCGGCGCCCCTCGGTGATCCGTGGAGCCAGGGCGCCCCGTCCCTGCTTCCGGCCGGCAGAGTCTCCGTCACCGGCAGCGGGACTGCGGCGGATCCGGTCGTCATCGATTGGCGGACCCTTGGCGGCATGAACCCACAGACCGGCGCGGTCGTCCCGGCGCTTCGGGCGCTCAGCGGACAGGTGGTGCGGATCGCGGGGTACGTCGTCCCGCTGGACGACGCCAGTCAGGAGGACGCGGAGTTCCTGCTCGTCCCGTATTATGGCGCGTGCGTGCACACCCCGCCGCCGCCGCCCAATCAGATGATTCTCGTCGAGATGGAAGGACGGAAGCGCGTCCGCCTCGACCTGTTCGAGGCCGTCTGGCTCGAAGGCACGCTCGGCATCGACCTCGTGGAAAGCCTTTATGGCACGGCCGGATTCACGATCAAGGGCCAGCGGGTGTCGCCGTACGTGAAGAAGTGACTCATGCAGGCGCAGCGGGCGCCGCGATCGACATCCGGAATCTGCAGTTCTCCTACGGTGACGGCCCCGATGTCCTCGACATTGCCGCACTCACCGTCCAACGGGGCGCGCGCGTCTTCCTGCATGGGCCTTCGGGATGCGGCAAGACCACCCTGCTCGGCATCCTCGCCGGCGTGCTCCCCGCCACCACCGGACAGGTCCGCGTGCTCGACCGCGACCTCGTCACCATGCGCAGCGCTCAGCGCGACGCCTTCCGCGCCGAACATGTGGGGTATGTGTTTCAGCAGTTCAACCTGATTCCGTACCTCAGCGCGTACGACAACATTGCGCTCCCCTGCCGCCTCGACGCGCGGCGCCATGCGCGCCTTGGCACCACGTCGCTCGATACCGCCATTCGCGACGTGGCGTCACAGCTCGACATCACCACGCTCCTCGGCCAGCGCAGCACCGAGCTGAGTGTCGGGCAGCAGCAGCGCGTCGCTGCGGCACGCGCGCTCCTCGCGGCGCCCGAGCTGGTGATCTGCGACGAGCCGACGTCGTCACTCGACCCCGATCGCCGTGACGCGTTCCTGGCGCTGCTGGCGCAGAGCGTCGCGCACGCGAACGCCACGCTGCTGTTCGTCAGTCATGACGCCGCGCTCGGCGAGCGATTCGACGTGCAGCTTTCGCTCCCGCAGCTCAACCGTGCTGCCCGCACCGCCGAGGCCGCGTGAGGGTGCTGTTCCAGCTCGCGTGGCGCTCGCTGCGCAACCGTCCCGTCACCTCGCTGCTCACCGTCGCCGCCGTCGCACTCAGCATCACGCTGCTGCTGGGGGTGGAACAGGCACGGCGCGGGATGCGCGAGAGCTTCACCGGCACGATCAAGGGCACAGATCTCGTCGTCGGGGCGCGCGGCGGCACCCTGCAGCTGCTGCTCGGCGCAGTCTTCGGCATCGGCTCGCCCACCGGCAGCGTGCCCTACGCGGTCTACGAGCAGTGGTCGCGACATCCCGCAATCCGCTGGACCGTCCCGCTCGCGATCGGTGACTCGCATCGGGGCTACCGCGTGATCGGCACGACCGCCGGCCTTTTCGAGCACTGGCGCTATCGCAGCGCCGGCCGGCTGACGTTCGCGCAGGGGCGCGTGATCGAGGGTGCGGACGACATGGTGCTGGGCAGCGAGGTTGCCGCACGACTGGGCTATCGCGTCGGCACCGACGTCACCGTGGGTCACGGGTTGAATGCCGTCGCCGGACTGGGCGATCACGAGGCGCATCCGTTCACGGTGGTGGGGGTGCTGGACCAGACCTTCACGCCGTTGGACCGTGCGTTGTTCGTGACCCTCGATGGCATCGAGGCGATGCACGAGGAGGGCGAGGTGCACGCCGCGAGCGGGACCGCTGCGTCACCGTCATCAATGCCTGGTGCCGGAACACCGCCGCCAATGCCGGGAGCCGACGCGCCACCCGTCATGCCCGGAGCCGAGCCAGCGGCAGTGATGCCGGGAACAGACGCGCCACCCGTGATGTCGGGGGCCCAAGCAGCGCCGCCCGGGACCCGCAACATTTTCGAGGACGAACCGAAAGCACTCAGCGCCTTCCTCGTCGGCACGCGCACGCGTTACGAAACGCTGCAACTGCAGCGTGAGATCAATCGCTACAAACCCGAGCCGATGACCGCCGTGATCCCCGGTGTGACCCTCGGCGAGCTCTGGCGTACGCTGGGCACGGTGGAGGGTGGGCTGCGGCTCGTCGGTGCCCTGACGATCGTCGTAGGGCTGATCGGCATGCTCGTTGCGCTCTACTCATCACTCGAGTCGCGCCGGCGTGAGATGGCCGTGTTGCGTGCCGTTGGAGCGAGGCCGTCGATGATCGTCTCGCTGCTGGTGCTCGAGAGCGGCCTGCTCACCCTGCTCGGCTGCGTGCTCGGTGTCGCGCTCACGATGGGCGGCTTCGCGATCGCGCAAGGGATGATCGAGGCCAATACGGGGGTGCACATCGCAGTTCAGGCTCCAGGCAGCCTCGAATGGATCTACATCGGTGTCGTACTGGCAGCCGGCGTGCTGGTCGGGCTGGTGCCGGCGTGGCGAGCATACCGAAGCTCCCTTGCCGACGGACTCAGTCCGCGGCTCTGACGCGACTGGCAGTTCGAGGTACCCGACGCTCCGGATGGCGGTACGGTAAAGACCGCCAGAGGCTGTGGAACGATTCTCGCGATATAGATTGACGTATGCCTTACGGCTGAGATGCACGGCTGCATCGCCTCTCTTGCGGCTCGGTCAGCGGATCGTCGCGTGACCACTTTATGGATCAGTTCGTCATAAGGTCGAATAAGTCGCCGCGGCGCATTCGCAGCTCGGAATGTGCTCATCGGCAACGGTTGCAGAGGGTGGTCGCCAGACGGGCGAGTGTTCTCGGTCAATCTGGCTGCGATTTCGCGTGCAGGAGCGATCCCGAGCGCTTCTCCGCGGACTGGACGGGTCGTCTCCATCCGGAGGCGGCCCGTTCTGCATTGCGGCCATGCCGCACGAGTGTACTGGATGGTTGATACTGACGTCGCACCAACGTCGCCGCGCGCGCGATCGTACTCGACGTCAGCGATCTGTCACCATTCCACGAGAAACCATGTCTTTTTCCATCCGTCAGTCATTCCTGGCGCTGGCTGCTGCGCCCGCGCTGCTGCACGCGCAGCGCCCCGTCGAGGCGCCGGTGGCTCCGAACGCAATGGCGATTCCCATGGCGCCCGACCAGTGGCCGGAGTGGGTCCGCCGGATGCCGGTCACCGATCCCATGCTCCTCCGCATCATGGAGGAGGGGATGCAGCGGTCACAGGCCGGTGCGCTGGCACAGGTTCTCACCGATTCGATCGGTCCGAGGCTCACCGGATCGCCGGGCTTCACCGCCGCCGGCGACTGGCTGGTGCGCAAGTACGGCGAGTGGGGCATCACGGCGAAGCAGGAGCAATGGGGCACCTGGAACAGCTTCCAGCGTGGGGTGACACACGTGGACCTGGTCACGCCGCGCCGGCGCACGCTCGAGGCGACGATGCTGGCGTGGAGCCCCGCCACCGCCGGCCCGGTCACGGGTGACGCCGTGGTGCTGCCGCAACTCGACGGCGCCGCGGCGTACCACACCTGGCTGATGGCCACGCGTGGCAAGTTCGTGCTGATCAATGCGCCGCAATTGAGCTGCCGCAGCCCACAGCAGTTGGCCGAGTACGGCACGCCGTCCACGCTCACGGCGCTGCGCAACGCGCAGGACTCGCTGCGCGTGAGCTTCAACCAGCGCAACGTCTCGGCACCGGGGCTGCAGGACAGCCTGAAGGCGTACGGTGCAGCCGGCGTGGTCACGTTCGGCTGGTCCAACTATCCCGGCGTCAACAAGATCTTCGGATCACCGCGCCAGCAGGTCCCCACCTTCGAGATGAGTTGCGAGGACTACGGCCTCGTCCATCGTCTCGCCACCAACCGGCAGTCGCCGACGCTGCGCGTGAACATCGAAAGCACCTTCCTCGGGGAACAGCCGGTGAGCAACACGGTGGCCGAGATCCGCGGCTCGGGCCCGAAGGCGCGCGAGTTCGTCATGTTGTCCGCGCACATGGACTCGTGGGAGGCGTCGAGCGGCGCCACCGACAACGCCACCGGCACGGTCACGATGCTCGAGGCGATGCGCATCCTGAAGCAGGTCGGCTACACGCCGAAGCGTACCATCATCGCCGGTCACTGGGGGGGGGAGGAGCAGGGACTGAACGGGTCGCGCTCGTACGTGCAGGATCACCCCGAGGTGGTGCGGAACCTCCACGCACTCTTCAACCAGGACAACGGCACGGGGCGGATCGTCTCGCTCAGCGCGAGTGGCCTCGTCAGCGCCGATACGGTCCTGCGCACCTACCTCGGTCAGTTGCCGAGCGACTTCACGCAGTGGATCCGCTACGGTGGTGTCGGTTCGCCGGGCAGTGGCGGGACGGATCATGTGAGCTTCGTCTGCGCCGGCGCCCCGGGTTTCAATCTCGGTGCGCTTGGGTGGGACTACGGCAGCACCACCTGGCACACCAATCGTGACACGTACGACAAGATCGTCGTCGACGACCTGAAGCATAATGCGACTTTGGCAGCGATGATGATATATCTCGCCAGCGAAGATCCGACGCTGATGCGTCGCATCAAGCGCGACCCGCTTCCCGGCGGCCCCGGCGGCAACGCCGGCACGTGGCCGGTCTGCGTGGACGGCACGCGGAACACTGCGGGATTCCGGCGGTAATACAGGATGCGTGGAGGGGAGTCCACGCAAACCTCCTGGGTGGGAGTATGCGCGGGGTCGGTTGCCGAAAGGTGGCCGGCCCCGTGTGTTTTTCTCTGCTTCCGTGTCGGGGGCGCGCGACGAAGTGGTGTGCGCGCGGGGAGATCGTCGACACTGTTCACGCAGAGGGGCGGAGCAGCAGAGGGTTCCGTGCACTCGCGGTGATCGTCGACGCTTTCACACGGAGGCAACGGAGCCACGGAGGTCGGGAGGACAACCGGTATTGTGCGCGCGCTGACGGGACCCGTGCGATGCGCCCGTGAATTCTTTCGGGAACTGCGACGGGCTTTTCACCCACGAAAGCACTGACCACGCGTCATCCCTCGCGCCGTGGCAAGACGCGCAGTGCCCTCCCTACCGCCGTGCCTCCATTGCCTCCGTGTGAAAAGAGTCAAAAAGGCCCGAACGTCCGCAGACGCCCGGGCCTTCTGTCAGAAACCTCGGCTGCTCCGCCCCGCGGCGTGAACGGAGCGCAGCGATGCCGACGTGCCACCGAACTCAGGGCACCGGATTCGTCACCGGCTTCACCGTCGGATAGGCAATGCCGAGCTGCTCCAGGTATGTGCGGAACTTCGTCGAGTCGTAGTACAGCTTCCGCATCTCCGGCCGGTAGCGCGCCATGATGTCCGCATTCAGCCACGTCGGCGGCCCGTCGTTCGGACCCAGGAACGAGACGTACTTGATCGTCTTCGTCTGCACGTCGTTGAAGTAGGTCCAGGCGTCGGCCACGATCGTCGGCTGGGTCATCAGGTCGATCAGGGTCATCGCCTGCACCTTGGCGCCGGCGACGGCACCCTGATGCGCGATCGGGGTGGCCATCGCGATGCCGTTCGCCCAGTTGTGGCCCGGCGTGCCGGGAATGTTGGACGGATAACGGAGGGTGATGGTCGGAACGTTCCAGCTCACGTCACCGATGTCGTCGCTGCCGCCACCGAACGCCACGAGGCTGCGCGCCGGACCCTGAAGTGGCCGCACCTGCGTCACGAGGCCGTTCTGCGCCACGCCGAGTTCGCGCTGCAGCCCCTTGGCGAGCGCCTGGTCGGCGTCGCTCCACTTCGGCAGCCCGACGGTCTCGATGTTCGCCTGCATCGCCTCGGCCACGGGCTTGCTGAAATGCCCCGCCCATGCCGAGCCCAGCACCACGACGGTGTCGAGCGTGGCCTCGGTCATCATCGCGGCGCCGGCGGCGATGCGCTTGCCGGCGTTGAACATGTCGTTCACGTGCTCGTAGTCGCGCTCGCGAAAGTAGAACCAGATCGACGCGGTGCTCGGCACCACGTTCGGCTGATCACCGCCGTCCTTGATCACGTAATGCGAGCGCTGGCCGGGCTCCATGTGCTCACGGTGAAACTCCCAGCCCTGCGCCATCAGCATCACGGCGTCGAGCGCGCTCTTCCCGCGCCACGGGGCACCGGCCGCATGTGCCGACTGCCCCTTGAAGCGGAATTCCGCCGACACGATCGCCAGCGACGACGACTGGCCCCACGTCACGCCCATGTCGTTGCCGACATGCGTGAACAGGGTCACGTCCACGTCCTTGAACACCCCGGCGCGCACCAGATGCGCCTTGCCCGCCACCGCCTCCTCGGCCACGCCAGGCCAGAGCACCAGTGTGCCGGGCATCCGCTCCCGCGTCATGATCTCCTTCACGACGAGGGCCGCGGCAATGTTCACGGCCTGACCGGAATTGTGGCCTTCGCCGTGACCGGGCGCCCCGGGCACCTGCCACTGCCGGAACGCCGTCGCGGGCGCCTGGTTGGACTGCGGGATACCGTCGATGTCGGACCCGAGCGAGATCACCGGCTTGCCATTGCCCCAGCGTGCAACCCAGGCCGTGGGCATGCCGGCCACGTTGCGGGTGACGGTGAACCCGTTCTTTTCCAGGATCCCGGTGAGATACTTCGACGTCTCGAACTCCTGCATGCCGAGTTCGCCGAACGAATAGACCTGATCGATGATCTCCTGGATCAGCTTGGCTCTCGCCTCGACCTTCGTGGCGGCCTCGGCCTTCAGTCGTTCGATGCGCGGATCGAGCGGCGGGCGTGGCGCCGAAGGAGCCGGTGCAATGTCGGGCTCCTGTGCCTGGGCGAGTGGCGGTGCGGCAGCCAGCAGCCAGATGGCGACGACCACGGCGGGGAGACGAAAAAAACGCAGCATCAGCGGACCCGGGCAGGAGATGGCATTGGCAGGACGGGGTGGCATCCTGAAGTACGACCGCGCGACGGCCGTGACAACTGCTACGCGCCGGCAGGGGCGCCGTTAGCGGGAATGCCGTCTCATCTGGGCAGCCGAACGCTGCGGAATGCACTAGGTTGAAGGGTGTAGAGACTCCAAGGTGCCGCCGGTGTGCGCCCGTCGAGTGCTGTGCACCGATGAGGAGACTTCCGATGGCCCGTACGCTGCCCGACGCCCGTGATCAGTTCGTGAAGGCGATCGCCCGTGATACCCATGCTGTCGAGCAGCCGCGGCTGGTCGCGGTGCTGGACGCGCTGATTGCCTGGAGCAATAAGCACCCGACGCTGCTGAAGTTCCGGGAGGAGGAGGACACGCCGGGCACGATCGCGTTCGAGCGGGTCGGCTCGAAGATGATCGTCTGGGCGGCCTCGCCCCGCCGTCAGGACGTGCCGCGACTCGAGCTGGTGCCGAAGGCGCTCAAGACGATCTCGGCGGAGAACCGGGAGAAGCTGGTCACGATGCTCAACGCCCACATGCGCGAGCCGCTCCTGCCGGACGAAAAGCTCCGCATCGGGTTCTCGGCGCTCAAGAACGCTGCGGCGTTGGCTGCCGTTCAGACTGCAGTCGAGCAGCTCATCGCGACGGGCTGAGGAGTCTGGTTCGGAACGGCGAACGGCTTCAGTGCAGGGCTGAACGGCCGCCGAACAGCATCGTCACGGAAAGGCATGGCCGCAGCACGGTGCGGCCGTTCGATGCCTGTTCAGTTCTGCGCCGAACCCGTTCCGTCGGTCACGACGCCGGCACCAGCGCAGTCGCTTCGCCATCGAGCACGGTCTTTCCGCGCGCGTTCCGGACGGCGGTGGCCAGCACCAGTTTGCGCTTCGGCGCGTCGATCGACGTGATCGCGAGGTGCACCGTGACGGTCTCCCCGAGCTTCACCGGTCGGAGAAATCGCAGCGTCTGGCTCACGTAGATCGCCCCGGGGCCGGGCAGGTGCGTCGCCAGCGCGGCCGAGATGAGGCTCGCGGTCAGCATCCCGTGCACGACGCGCGCACCGAAGCTCGACGCGGCGGCCGACTCGGCGTCGACATGCACCGGATTGTGGTCGCCCGTGATGTCGGCGAACGCGAGCACGTCCGCTTCGGTGATCGTGCGTTCGTGCTGCGCAGACTGCCCAATGCTGAAATCGTCGATCGTCACGCGCGTGCGTACTCCCATGGATGATGTGCCGCGATGCTCAGCGCGTCGGCGCGCCCGCGACGAGGATGGTTCCGGTGGGCTGCGTCGACCCACCCGACGGCTCTTCGGTGATCGCGATGGCCGCCAGGTCCCGTTCGGCCAGCGCATACGTCGCCTGCACCACGGCACGGCCGCTGGCATCGGTGTTGAAGGTGCCGGCGCTGATCTTTTCCGCTTTTGCCGTGACGAGCCAGAGCTGGTACGTGCGGCCGCTGCCGGCCGGTGCGAGGTCGTGTGTGACCATCGTCCAGCGGTTGGCCGCTCGATCCCAGAACATTCGCGCACCCGGCGGCAGCTTCTGCGTGGAGACCAGCTCGACGACTCGTACGTCGGCGCCGCTCATCGCAGCGACGAGGCTGTCGGAGGAGGCGAGCTGGCGCACGAGCTGGCTCTGCTGCGTCGTCGCCGCGACGTACGCCTGCTGCGCCGCGTCCCGCTCCTCCGTCACCGCCGAGAGGCGGACGAGCGAAATCACGAGGCCGACGCTTGCTGCGAGGGCCAACATCTGCATCACGCGCGAGATCGGGCGTGCCGCGACGGCGGCCTGCGAGCCGGTGGCGGCGCGGCTCCCAGACGGGGTGCTTCGCATCGCGGGGGTGGTGCTGAACTCGACCTGCATCGACGGTGGCGCGCTCGGTGCAGCGGCAGCGGACGGCGGCGTGACGCTCGCGCCGCCGGCTCGCGCCAGAAGCCGGCTCCGGATCGCATGCTTGCGGTCCGGGCCGAGCGCAGCCATCGGCGGGGCCGATCCGAGTGCCGCAGCGGTGTTCAACAGCGACGCCAACTCATCCCGCAGCGCGGGGGAGCTGTTGACGATGGCCATCAGGCGCTCCGACTCGGCCGCTGGCAGGGTGCCGAGTGCCAGGTCGGGGAGCATCACGAACGTCTCGTCGCGCTCGTTGGGGGTGCTCATGGGAGCAGCTCGCGATGGGCGTCGAGACGGTCGCGCATCTTGCGCAGTGCGAGTCGTGCTCGGGTTTTCACGGTTCCGAGTGGAAGAAAGAGTCGTTCGGCGATCTCGGTCTGGCTGAGTCCTTCGTAATATGCCAGTTCGAGCACCTCGCATTGCTCCGCCGGCAGCGTCCGCATTGCGGCGGTCACGTGGGCGGCCCGTTCATTCGCGTCCAGTTCCGAGAGCGGATCGCCCGTGGCGGGGATCTGGTCGAAGATCGAAGCGTCGGCCGGCTGCTCGTCTCGTCGCCGCCTGAGGGCCCGAAGGCGGTCCAGCGCCCGACTCCGGGCGATGGTCAGGAGCCAGGCCCCTGGTGCGCCCCGGTCACTCGTCCACCGTTCCGCCTGCTGCCACGCCTGCCAGAATACCGCTTCCACCACTTCCTCCGCGACCTGTTCATCCCGGACGATCCGAACAGCCAAGGCGTTCACCGCATCGGCCCAGCGGTCGTAGAGAACTCCAAGGGCGGTCTCGTCGCCTCCGGCCATCCGGACGATGATCACTGCATCCACCGCAGGATCCTCCAGGTGACGCGAGACCCCTGCTGCGGCAGCGGCCCCGTTGGCGGGGATGGTGGAATCGGACTCTGGCATGCTGGTCTACGTTGAGGGGCGGCCATTGGATCTCACGGCAGCGCACGCCATGGCCGACCGGCTATAAAGCTACCGCGCAGTCTGAACAATGGGAAAGCAAGAGACGCGCCCGGTCGGTGCTGCCGTGGCACGGCATGGGCGGGCGGGCCAATGGCGAACCGTGGCAACGAAATCAATGAATGAGCGCGCAGTGATGACCTGCGCGCCGGGCACGGGCCTGCGCCGCGTCTGGGAAGGTGTTCGCCTCGGCATCCGCGACGGTGACGCCAAGCTCGGCACCCTTGTTCTCACGCATGGCCATCAGGGCACGTTGGGCTCGGACCGATTCACGGATTCTCCCCGATGGGCGCTGCAGTCGAACCGCTCCCTCCAGAACCGCTTCGGTGTCGGTTGGTCCGGTGTCGGCTGGCCCGGTGTCGGCTGGCCCGGTGTCGGCTGGTTCGGTGTCGGCTGGTCCGGTGTCGGCTGGTCCGATGGCATCGACCTGCCCAGCGAGGACGACGCGCTGCGCGGGGAGCACGACCTCATTCTCTACGACTGGGCTGAGCGACAGGAGAAGATGATGCTCATCGCCGGTCACACCCACCGTCCCGTCTGGGCGGCTCGCACGCAGGAACAGCCTTACGAGCCCGGCAGCCGGCCGGCGTACGTCAAGACCGGCTGCTGCACCTTCAGTGATGGTGACATCACCGGCATGGAAATCGACGACGGGTGGCTGCCACTGATCCGCTGGAAGACGACGCGCGCGGGCCCGCTCCGGGCCGTGCTGCAGCGGGCGCCGCTCGTGGACCTCTTCGCCGCGCTCCGATGACTTCGGCGGCCGGTACACGGCAACAGCAGAACGCAAAGGTGCAAAGGGACAGCAAGCCGTTCAGAACGGCCGGAATGAAGGGCAACGGCGGGTCTCGCCGGCTGCGGGTTCGGGACGCCGACATCAACTGAGCCACTCCAAGAAGCAGTCGTAATTCTCGACGCCTTTCAGTCCCTAC
>Ga0105048_10003394_pt1 | contig 26090 bp, 23 predicted proteins | sample MAT05_FD_78382 | JGI IMG/M metagenome (GOLD analysis project Ga0105048, IMG submission 78382) | Freshwater microbial communities from Lake Fryxell liftoff mats and glacier meltwater in Antarctica - MAT-05 | ecosystem: Environmental > Aquatic > Freshwater > Ice > Liftoff microbial mat | place...
CTGGATATCCGTGGGCGTGATCGCCGGCGCATTGACGACGGTGTCATTGCAGACCGTCGCGCGCGGCACCTTGGCTCCACTGCCGCTGGAAGAGCTTCAGCAGTTGGCCGCAGTGTTCAGCATGGTCAAGAGCGACTATGTCGAGCCGGTCGACGAGAAGAAGTTGATCACCGATGCCATTTCCGGCATGGTGGCGAGCCTGGACCCGCATTCCCAGTATTTCGACAAGAAGTCGTTCAAGGAATTCCGCGAGGGAACAGCCGGCAGATTCGTTGGCGTCGGCATCGAAATCACACAGGAAGACGGCTTCGTCAAGGTCGTCTCGCCGATCGAGGGTACGCCGGCCTTTCGCGCCGGCCTCAAGACCAATGACCTGATCACGAAGATCGACGACACCGCTGTCAAGGGTCTGCCGCTCAACGAAGCCGTCAAGCGCATGCGCGGCGAGCCCAATACCAAAGTCATCCTGACCATCCTGCGCCGGGACGAAAATCGCACCTTCCCGGTCACGATCGTGCGCGAGGAGATCCGCACCCAATCGGTGCGCGGCAAGATGGTTGAACCGGGTTATGGCTGGATTCGCCTGAGCCAGTTCCAGGAACGCACGGTCGATGACTTCGTGCGCAAGGTCGAGGAAATCTACAAGCAGGATCCCAACCTCAAGGGACTGGTGCTCGACCTGCGCAACGACCCGGGCGGCTTGCTGGACGCGGCGGTGGCGATCTCGGCGGCCTTTCTGCCGGAAAACGTCAACGTGGTCTCGACCAATGGCCAGTTGCCGGAGAGCAGGTTCACCTACCGCGCAGCGCCTGAGTCCTATTTGCGGCGCGGCTCGAGCGACCCGCTCAAGCGCCTGCCAGCGGCCATCAAGAACGTGCCTCTGGTGGTGCTGGTCAACGAGGGCTCGGCTTCCGCCAGCGAAATCGTTGCCGGTGCTCTGCAGGACCACAAGCGTGCCACCATCATGGGTCGCCAGACGTTTGGCAAGGGCTCGGTCCAGACCGTGCGTCCGCTGGGTCCGGACACGGGACTCAAGATCACGACTGCGCGGTATTACACCCCCAGCGGAGCATCGATTCAAGCCAAGGGCATCGTCCCCGACATCATGGTCGATGAGTCTGAAGAGGGCAACCTGTTCGCCGCGCTGCGTACCCGCGAGGCCGACCTCGAGAAGCACCTGGCCAGCGGCCAGGGGGAAGAAAAGAAGGATCCGGCACGCGAAAAGGCGCGCGAACTGGCCCTCAAGAAACTCGAGGATGACCGGAACAAGCCGGTTGTCGATCGCAAGACGCCAGAGTTCGGTTCGGACAAAGATTTCCCGCTGGTCCAGGCGCTCAATCAGCTCAAGGGGCGGCCGGTGATGGTCAGCAAGACCCTGATCGAGCGCAAGGAAGAACCCAAGAGTAACTAAGAGCGCAGTTGGCCGATTCGCCTGCGATGAACGACCAGCAACTGCTGCGCTATTCACGCCATATCCTGCTCGACGAGATCGGGGTCGAGGGTCAGGAGTCGATCCGTCGGGGGCACGCGCTGGTGATCGGAGCGGGTGGACTGGGCTCTCCAGTGGCGCTGTACCTGGCATCGGCCGGCCTGGGCCAGGTGACGCTGGTCGACAATGACACAGTCGACATCACCAATCTGCAGCGTCAGGTCGCGCACACGACCGAACGTGTCGGCGCAGCCAAAGTCGACTCGGCGCAGGTTGCGATGGCAGCCATCAATCCGGAGGTCCGGGTCGAGGCGTTGTGTCAGCGCGCTGACGCGGCACTGCTAGACACCCTGGTGCCGACAAGCGACGTCGTGCTCGATTGCAGCGATAACTTCACGACCCGGCACCTCGTCAATGCCGCGTGCGTGCGTCACCACAAACCGCTGGTTGCCGGCGCGGCGATCCGATTCGACGGCCAGTTGAGCGTCTATGACACCCGGGACGACAACTGCCCCTGTTATGCCTGCGTGTTTCCACCCGACGTCGATCTGGAAGAGGCGCATTGCGCCACGATGGGCGTGTTCGCGCCAGTGGTTGGCATCATTGGCACCATGCAGGCCGCCGAGGCCCTCAAACTGCTCAGCGGCGCCGGCACGCCACTGGCGGGCCGGCTGCTGATGCTCGATGCCCGCGCGATGGAGTGGAGTCAGGTGCGGATTCCCCGCAACCGCCACTGTGGTATTTGCGCCGGCCGCACTGCGCCGACGTCGCCGCACAACCCGGCTTCGGGCCGACGATGAAGGCGGGCATGCCTCGGCCAGCCGCATGATGGCCGGCCCAGCCGTTCCCGCAGGTCCTTCTTGTGAGTGGGATGCGACCACACCGGATGCGGCGATTCACGCGCGCCAGGCAGCTGCCGCGAAGTCCTGCGGTCTTGCCTGACACCGGTCGACCGGCGCAACCCGCGCTTCAACGCCATCGTCAGACAGGACGATACCGACGATCTGAATCGATTGCCTCTCACTATCGCTCTGTGAGAGCAAGAGAGCGCGAGCTCGCAAGCCGATCGTTCCAACAGCCCTGGCAAACTAGTTCATTCCCGATGCTCGGCGCGACATGCAGCTGTTAAACTTTCCGCGCACCCCACTTCATCACCTGTGACTTCATCGATCGCCCGCTCAGTCGTCGACATCAAGGACCTCCGGTTGGGTGATGCGCGCGCCTTGCTCGAACATGGCGCCACGGTGACCTTGCCGGACAGTAGCGAGCATCCGACTGAATTTGTCCAGCAGGTGATCGACGGCTTGTGCGAGTTGTCGCTCAAGGATCCGCTGACCGGCCTGGCCAACCGACGGCATTTCCTGTCGGTGCTCGAGCGCGAAATCGACGGTGTTGCGCGCTCCGGGGAACCGGCGCTGCTGCTGATGCTCGACATCGACCATTTCAAGTCGATCAACGATACCCATGGCCACTTGGCTGGCGACAAGGTCCTGCATGCGGTGGCCCGGTGCCTGTCGCGCTGCATCCGTCCGATGGATTCGGTGGCGCGTTATGGCGGCGAGGAGTTTGCCGTGGTGCTGCCCAACTGCGTGGTGTCGGTGGGTGAGGCTGTGGCAGAACGGATCCGCAAGACGGTCGAATCGCTGACGATCGCGGTCGGCCCGTCCACGAATGTGAAAGCCACGATCAGCATCGGAGGCGCGTATGCACCCGCATGGGTCCGATCCACCGCTCCATTGTGGATAGAACGTGCCGATAACCTCTTGTATCAGGCCAAGGCCAAAGGGCGTAACCGTGTCTGTATCGACCATCAACGGGCGATTGCGGTCAGTGCTGAGGAGAAAAATCTTTTGTTTGGTCATTTAGCCCTGGGCGAACCTGCCTGGCTTGAACGTGTCGCGGCCGAGCCGGGCGGTGGCGCAACGAGCGGAGTCCAACCATGAGCGAAGAGCTGAAATCCAGCGACTCCAGGCCCGCGGCGGAGCCGAAGGTGCCGCTGCCACCCCATGGCAGGGTCATGGCGGTGACCAGTGGCAAGGGAGGCGTGGGCAAGACCTTCGTGTCTGCCAATCTGGCGGCGGCACTGGCCAAGCGCGGCCAGAAAGTGCTGGTGCTCGACGCTGATCTCGGCCTGGCCAACCTGGACGTGGTACTGAATCTCTATCCCAAGGTCACATTGCACGATGTGTTCAGCGGCAAATCCAAACTGGAGGAGGCCATCATCCAGGCTCCCGGCGGGTTTTCAGTGTTGCTGGCGGGCTCGGGCATGGTCGAGTATTCGCGCCTGACGCCCGAGATCCGTGCCGATTTCCTGCGCATCATCGAGGGCCTGCTACCCCATTACGACGTGGTCTTGCTCGACACTGGCGCCGGCATCTCCGATGTGGTCCTGTTTGCGGTGTCGCTGGCCTCCGTGGTGCTGGTCGTGGCTACGCCGGAGCCCACATCGCTCACGGACGCATACGCGACCATCAAGGTGCTGGCGAACCAGCAGAAACGCGAATACATCCACATGGTGATCAACCAGACTGCGCGCCTGGGCGACGGGCGTGCCATCACGGGCCAGTTGCAGCAGGTGCTGGATCGTTTCGTCGTATCCGAACCCGGACGTGGCGTCAAGCTGGTTCACCTGGCAGACATTCCGGCGGACCCGTCGGTACGCCAAGCGGTGATGCGGCGCCAGTTGCTGATGCAGACCATGCCCGGCTGTCCGGCCGCGCTGGCAGTGGCGCAACTCGCGCGCAAGATCGAGGAAACCGTGATTCCGGGTGGCGGCCGCTGAAGCGGCATCGCGGGTCCGCGCCGTCAGCTGCGCTGTCTCGCCCTGCAAGCGGCAGTTTGCAGGTTCAGTCGACTGTTGCGGGTAAAGCCGTCACGATCCAACCCTCCAACGGATCGAAGGACATTGGTAAACCGTAGCGGGGCCAGCCCCGTTGCCAGCCCCAGGCCGCCTGTACCAGGCACAACGCGGCGTCCAGCTTGTCACCCCGGCCGTCCTCAAGCAGCAGCGCGCGCTGATCGGGTTCCATCTCAAGCCGCAGTGACAGCCGGGTACGCCCTGCCTGCAGTGCGTCGAGCAGGTGCTGGCGCCGCTCGCGCCGCTCGACCGTCTGTTTTCTGCGATCGTCGCTCTTGTAACTGGCATGGCCCAACACCTCGCGCGCGAGCAGTCCCGGATATGCCTCCAGTGCCACCTTGCGCGGCCAGCCCTGCGCATCGGTGGCACGGGTATCGCCAGGATGCAGTCCCGGCAAGCAAACGCCCGCCTCGATCAGTGGTGGCACGCCGGCGTGCAGCATCCAGGCCACCGGCGGATTGACCCACTTCATCGACGGACTGGAACCGGCCCAGCGGTCGGTCACCCGGTGGGCGAACTTGCCGCCGACGGGGCGACTGGCGCAGAAGGCCGAAAACCGGGCGCGAATGTCTGACCGCTCCAGGCCGGCGTACAACTGCATGGCGTCGAGCCAGCGGCTCGGCCAGCCCAGGGCTTGCACCAGTTCGCGCGGCAGACCGAACGGAAAATCGAAACCGCCGACCCAGTGCGGTTCTTCCCGCAACCATCGGGCATAGGCATCGAGAGAATCCACCGCCTGAAGCGTGTCCAGGGACACCACATTGCCACACAGACGCCCGCGCGCGATCACGATCGGCTTTCTGGCGTATGGACGGCTGCTGAAATCGCAACCGACGAGGAGTGTCATGCGTTCAGGGGCCACGATGAGCCGCAGTGGGCGGCCACCACCGTGTCAACCAGGGCTCAGGCTCGGCCCATGATGGACGCGGTGGCCATCAGTTCCTCGAGCAGCGCGAGCGACACCTTGCCCGACACTGAATACGGGTCAAGTTCGGGCTTCTCGGCGTACTTGAGCAGGATCGAGGTGTTGATGCGCGACATGTTCACCTGCCCCATGGTCCAGCCGCCAAAACGACGCTCGGCAATCTCTTCGTAGTGCAGCAGCACCACGTCCCTGTGCCGCTTGTCCTTCTGGATATGGCCGAACAGGTCGCTGACGGCCATGCGGCCGCCCTCGATCGCCTGCAGGAAAATCCCGCCGCCGTAACACAGGATACCGGTGATGCCGCAGGTCGGGTTGGACTGCCGCGATTGCGACAGGATGGCGTCGATCGCCTCATGGGTCGTGTCCACCGCGCGGCTGGCATACAGGAGTCGGACCAGCATGGTGTCAGCCTTTTCCGGGAATTAGCGACAGGAATTCGCGCCGAAGGTTGGAGTCCTTCAGGAACACACCACGCATCACGGAATTGATCATCTTGCTATCCATGTCCTTGACGCCGCGCCAGGCCATGCAGTAGTGGCTGGCCTCCATGACGATTGCCAGTCCATCGGGTTGCGTCTTGAGTTGTATCAGATCGGCCAGTTGCACCACAGCTTCCTCCTGGATCTGCGGTCGGCCCATCACCCATTCGGCCAGCCGAGCGTATTTCGACAAGCCAATCACATTCGTGTGCTCGTTGGGCATCACGCCGATCCAGATCTTGCCGATCACCGGGCAGAAATGGTGGCTGCAGGCGCTACGAACCGTGATCGGGCCGACAATCATCAATTCGTTCAGGTGTTCGGCATTGGGAAACTCGGTGATGGCCGGGGCCTTGACGTAACGGCCCCGGAAAACCTCGTTGACATACATCTTGGCCACACGGCGGGCGGTTTCGTCGGTATTGTGGTCGTTCGCGGTGTCGATCACCAGACTCGCGAGCACGCCTTTCATCTTGCCCTCAACCTCGTCGAGCAACATCTCGAGTTCGCCCGGTTCGACAAAGTCGGCAATGTTGTCGTTGGCATGAAAGCGCCGGCGCGCGGCCAGCAGCCGTTCTCGGATCTTGACCGATACCGGGGTGCCTTCGTCCAAGTCACTGGAATTCATGGTGGAAGGAGACTGCATCAACATTAGCGCATCCTAACAGCGAATGGAATGCGGGGTCTTTCCGACGACCCGGCGTCTTTTCAGTAGCGGCGGCCGATCAGGAACAGGCCCAGGCGCACCAGGGCCAGGGCCATCGCCTCGAGCACCCGGACGCGCCAGGACCGATTGAGATAGGCATGGGCTTCCAACCGATGTCCGCCATGAGCCATGGCGTATTCCAGCCGCTCGCGCAGCAGTCCCGCAAACGCAACGTCGCGCACGACGATGTTGGCCTCGCGCGCCAGCAGCAGACTCAGCGGATCGAGGTTGGACGAGCCGACGGTCGCCCAGCGTGAGTCCACCACGGCCACCTTCGCATGCAAGAAGCCGGCCGCATATTCGTGAATCTCGACGCCTGCGTCCAGCAAGGCACCATAGACCGGGCGGGCTGCGTGAAACTGCAGGAAATATTCGTATCGTCCCTGCAGCAGCAACCGCACCCGCACACCGCGACGCGCCGCCAGCACCAGCGCCTTGCGCAGCCGCGCTCCGGGGAGGAAATAGGCGTTGGCGATGATGACCTCACGCTGCGCCGCGCCGATGGCCCGCAGGTACGCTCGCTCAATCCGGCGGCGATTACGCAGATTGTCTCGCAGCACCAGTTCGGCGCGAGCACCGCGGCTGCGCGGTGCATTCTGCCGGGACGGTGGCCTGTATGAGACCGGCGCCTGGCTAGCCAACCTGCGCTCGGCCAAGGCCTTGCGCAGACGCTCCTGCAAGGCCTGCCAGGCCGCCGGGAACTCACGATCGCGCACGTCGGACGCCACAGTCATGCGCCACCAGAAACGCACCATCACCTGGTGCGCGTCCTGCACAAGCGGCCCGGTGATCCGCAACGCGAAATCCAGCCGCGGCTGCTGCAATGGACCATACACCGGGTCGCAAAAGTCATCCAGGATATTGATGCCGCCGCAGAACGCAACGCCGGCATCGACGACGCACAATTTGCGGTGCAGCCGGCGCCAGTGGCTCGGAATGAACATCCCCAGACGCCCCAGCGGCATGAAGATGCGCCACAACACGCCGCTGTCGTCGAAGCGGCGCGCCCACTGCGCGGGCAACTCGGGGGTACCGAAACCGTCCATCGCCAGGTACACCTGCACACCGCGCGCAGCCGCTCGCTCGAGAGCCGCGGCGACCTGCTGTCCCGACACATCGAATTGGAAGATGTAAGTTTCCATGCGCACCTCCAGGTGCGCTTCATCGATGGCCCGGATCATATCGGGGAACAGCTCCTCGCCTCCCTGCAACAGCCTGAGGTCGTGATGTGCCTGGAGTCCGGTCATACCAGGGGCCAAGCAAACGTGGCCTTGCCACTTCGCTTGACCCCTGAGGGCGGGAGTGACGCAGTCATTTCGCGGCGGCGATCATGAGGGATCGGGCAGATGGAACTCCGCCACCAGTGGCAGATGATCCGACATGCGCCACCAGATGCGGCCCCGGGGCACCTGCAGCCCCAAGGGCAACATGCCGCGCGCGTAGACCTGGTCCAGTTGCGCCAGTGGCAGGCGCGACGGAAAGGTGGGCTGCACGGGGCCGTCGAAGCCGGCCAAGCCCATGACCGCCATCTCACGACGCACCGTGGTGCCCCAGTCGTTGAAGTCACCGGCAACGACCAGGGGCGCGTGCGCGGGAACCTCGCGTTCGATGAAACGCTGCAGTTGCGCGATCTGGCGCATCCGGCTGGCGCGGATCAGTCCGAGGTGCACCACCACCACATGTACCGACTGGCCATGCAAGTCGATTTGCGAATGCAGCAGGCCACGTTGTTCGAAACGGTGGTCAGACATGTCCTCGTGCTGGTGGCCCAGCACTGGCCAGCGCGACAACATGGCGTTGCCATGTTCACCGTGGCGCGTGATGGCATTGGTGCGATACACAGCCTCATAACCGGGTGGCGCCAGGAACTCGGCCTGCGGCAATTCAGGCCACCGCGAGAAAAAGCGGGCTTCACCCCGGTGCAGCTTGCGCACCTCCTGCAGGCAGACGATGTCGGCGTCGAGTTGCTCCACCGCATGGCCCAGATTGTGGATCTCGAGGCGCCGGCGCGGCCCGACGCCCTGCACGCCCTTGTGGATGTTGTAGGTGGCCACCCGCACCAGGTTCATGTCGCGGCACCTGCGTCTTTGCACCAACGCGGCAACATCAGGATCGCCTCGGCATTGGATGGCGAGTAGCAGGCATGTGCCGCGTCCCGCCAGGGCAACCATCGCCACGCAAGGTGTTCGCGCGGATTGAGCCACACCGGGATGGCGGCCGGCACCGTGAGGCCGAACAGGCGCTCGGTGTTGCGGGTCACCCCCGGGGCATAGCGATGGCGCCAGTGGGGATAGATCTCGTAGACGTTCTCCAGCTGCCAATCGACCAGTGCGTCAGCCAGCAAGGTGCCTGAACGGCAATCGATGCCGGTTTCCTCCAGAACCTCGCGCGCGGCAGTGACGCGAAGGTCCTCGCCGGGTTCGTCCTTGCTACCGGTCACCGACTGCCAGAAGTCAGCGACATCGGCACGCTGGATCAGCAGTACATCGCGTGCCGCGGTATGGATTACCACCAGTACGGACTGCGGAATTTTGGTTGCCTTGGTCATGGATGCGGGTGTCGGACAGGCACCCCGCGCATTCTGCACCACGACCACCGCGCCCGGACTTTACCGGGGCATTGACACCCTGCGGTCAGTCGTGCAGCCTTGGGAACGGCCGGTCGGCGTTCATGCGCTCTGGGCGGTTCTGAGTCGGATGTGCAGTTCGCGCAACTGCTTCTCATCGACCGCCGACGGTGCGTCGGTGAGCAGGCACTGGGCGCGCTGGGTCTTCGGAAACGCAATCACGTCGCGAATCGACTCGGCACCGGTCATCAAGGTCACGATGCGGTCCAGGCCGAACGCCAGGCCACCGTGGGGCGGCGCCCCGTACTGCAGCGCGTCGAGCAGAAAGCCGAACTTGATCTGCGCCTCCCCGGGTGAGATCTTGAGCGCGTCAAACACCTTTTGCTGCACGTCAGCGCGGTGGATACGGACCGAACCGCCACCCATCTCCCAGCCATTGAGCACCATGTCATAGCCCTTGGAAATACACTTCTCAGGCTCCGACGCCATCCAGTCCTCGTGGCCATCCTTGGGTGCGGTGAAAGGATGGTGGGTTGCGGTGTAGCGCTGCGCCTCCTCATCGAACTCAAACATCGGGAAGTCGACCACCCAGAGCGGGCGCCAGCCGGTCTCGAACAGTCCGTTCTGACGGCCGAACTCACTGTGACCGATCTTCAACCGCAACGCACCGATGGCGTCGTTGGCTACCTTGGCCTTGTCGGCGCCAAAGAAGATCAGGTCACCGTCCTGCGCACCGGTGCGGGCAAGGACTTGCGCCAGCGCCTTGTCGTGCAGATTCTTGACGATCGGGCTCTGCAGGCCGGGCCAGCGGGCCGAAGCCTCACCGGGGCCAGCGGCAGCGTCGTTGACCTTGATGTAGGCCAGGCCCTTGGCACCGTAGATCTTGACGAATTCGGCATAGGCGTCGATGTCGCCGCGGCTCAGGCCGGTGCCCTCGCGGGCACCGCCAGGAACACGCAAGCCGACCACGCGGCCACCCTTGGCCGTCGACGCGCTGGCAAACACCTTGAAGTCCACGTCGGCCATCACGTCGGTCAGTTCGGTGAACTCCATCTTGACGCGCAGGTCCGGCTTGTCCGAGCCGAAGCGGTGCATTGCGTCGGCATAGGTCATCACGGGAAACTCTCCCAGGTCGACGTCCATGGCGTTCTTGAACACCGACTTGATCATGGCCTGAGTCAGGTCACGGATCTCCTGCTCCTCCAGGAAGGAGGTCTCGATGTCAATCTGCGTGAATTCGGGCTGCCGGTCGGCGCGCAGGTCCTCGTCACGGAAGCACTTGGTGATCTGGTAGTAGCGGTCATAACCGGCCACCATCAGCAGCTGCTTGAACAACTGCGGCGATTGCGGCAGGGCAAAGAAGTAACCGTCGTGCACGCGACTCGGCACCAGATAGTCGCGAGCGCCTTCGGGGGTGGACCTGGTCAGCATCGGGGTCTCGATGTCGATGAAGCCCTGGGCATCGAGGAACTTGCGCACCTCCATCGACACCCGGTAACGCAGCATCAGGTTGTGCTGCATGTAGGGACGGCGCAGGTCGAGCACCCGATGCGTCAGACGCGTGGTCTCGCTCAGGTTGTCGTCGTCGAGCTGGAACGGCGGTGTCACCGACGGGTTGAGCACGACCAGTTCGTGGCACAACACCTCGATCTTGCCGCTGCGCAGGTTGTCATTGATGGTACCCGTCGGTCGCTCGCGCACCAGGCCACGGACCTGCACGCAGAACTCGTTGCGCAGGCCCTCGGCCAGCGCGAACATCTCGGCGCGATCGGGGTCACACACCACCTGCACATAACCTTCGCGATCGCGGAGGTCGACGAAGATCACACCGCCGTGGTCACGGCGTCGATTGACCCAGCCGCACAGGCTGACCGCCTCCCCCAGCAGGGCTTCGGTCACGAGACCGCAATAGTGGGAACGCATTGTCATGGCTTGGAACTTTCGATCGCCGGCACGATGCCGGCACAGACTAGGGATTCAGCAGTTTGACCCGTTTCGGCGCGATGCCGGGCGCCACGGAACCCATGGAGATCACATAGGTGAGTGCTTCGTCCACACTCATGGATAGCTCAATCACGTCCGAGCGGGGCAGCATCAGGAAAAAACCACTGGTTGGATTGGGCGTGGTCGGAATGTAGACGCTGACGAAATCGGGGCCGAGATGCTGCGCGGCCTCGCCCTGCGGCTCGCCGGTCTGGAACGCGATGGTCCACACGCCTGCCCGCGGATACTGGATCAGCAACGCCGTGCGGAAGGCCTTGGCATCACTGGAGAACAAGGTATGCGACACCTTCTTGACGCTGTTGTAGATCGACTTGATGACCGGAATGTTGGCAAACAAACGGTCCCATTGCCGAACCCACCAGCGGCCGGCGACGTTCGAGACCAGCGCACCGGTGAACAGCAGGGTCAGGAACACCAGGATCACGCCCAGCCCAGGCACGGCGCGCAGGCGCTCGAACATCGGATAAGGACCGGGCTCGGGCAGCAACGCCTCCACACCCGACAACAGACCGCCAAAGATGCCATCGAGCAGACCCACCAGCCACAACATCACCCAGACGGTGATCGCCAGCGGCAACCAGACCAGCAGCCCGGTGATGAGGTATTTGCGAAGTGGCATGGAAAAAAGGCCCAGCTGGCAATCAGCTACCCGACCCCGTGCCGCTGGTCGGTGCCACCGTCTTTTTGGGCGCTGGTTCGGCGGCAGGCTTGGAATCGGTCTTGGTTTCAGACTTGGTTTCAGACTTGGTTTCAGGCTTGGATTCGGTCTTGGTTTCTGACGCGCCGGACGACTGGGTGTCCCCGCCGGCATCAGCCTTGCCGCCTGCGGCCTCGGACGACTTGTCGTCTGGTTTCGACTCCGCACCGCTATTGCCGCCGCGGAAATCGGTCACGTACCAACCCGACCCCTTGAGCTGGAAACCGGCTGCAGTGACCTGCTTGCGAAACGTCGCGGCGTGGCAGGAAGGGCAATCACTCAGCTGCGCGTCGGATATTTTTTGCAACACGTCCTTGGCAAACCCACAGGAATCACATTTATAGGCGTAGATCGGCATGCTGATAGGGCTCTGGATTGGGAGATTGCAAAAACCTTCCATTATAGGCTTCGCCCAGACGCAGCCGCTTGCCGCCAACCGGCATCAGAACAGCCGGATACGCACGATCACCTGCATGACGACCAGGCCCAGCGCGAAGCCGATACCGCCATACACCAGGCCCTGCAGCAACCGGTTGGTGCGCTTTTGCTCGGCCAGCAGTTCGCGCACCTCGCGCCGCAGATCGGCCGGCTTCTGACGCAGATAGGCGTCGAGCAACCGAGGCAATCCGGGCAGCAGCTTCGCATAGCGAGGCGCTTCTTCCTTGAGTTGCTCCAGCAGTTTTTGCGGTCCGACCTGCTCGATCATCCACTTCTCCAGGAAGGGCTTGGCGCTGTTCCACAGATCCAGCTCCGGATCGAGGTCGCGCCCCAGGCCTTCGATGTTGAGAAGCGTCTTTTGCAGCAGCACCAGCTGCGGCTGGATCTCGACATGGAAGCGGCGCGAGGTCTGGAATAGCCGCATCAGCACCATGCCCAGCGAAATTTCCTTGAGCGGACGGTCGAAATAGGGTTCGCACACCGTGCGCACCGCCGCCTCGAGTTCGTCGACCCGGGTACCGGCCGGCACCCAACCCGACTCGATGTGCAGCTCAGCCACCCGCTTGTAGTCGCGCTGGAAAAACGCAGTGAAGTTCTGCGCCAGGTATTCCTTGTCGAATGCGGTCAAGGTACCGACGATCCCGAAATCGAGCGAAATGTAACGCCCGAAGGTGTCTGGCTCGACGCTGACCTGGATGTTGCCAGGATGCATGTCGGCATGGAAAAAGCCGTCGCGGAATACCTGGGTAAAGAACAGTGTCACGCCATCGCGCGCAAGCTTGGGAATATCCACGCCGGCCGCGCGCAGCCGATCCACCTGGCTGATCGGTATGCCGCGCATGCGCTCCATGACGATCACCTCTGGGCTGCAGTAGTCCCAGTACATCTCCGGGATCAGGACCAGGTCCAGACCGGCCATGTTGCGGCGCAGCTGTGCACCACACGCCGCTTCGCGCACCAGATCGAGCTCGTCATGCAGGTACTTGTCGAATTCGGCGACCACTTCGCGCGGCTTCAGGCGCCGGCCATCGCTCGACAACCCGCCAACCCAGGACGCCATGGTGCGCATCAGGCCGAGGTCTTTCTCGATCGCGGGCAGCATGCCTGGGCGCAGTACCTTGACCGCCACATCGCGCTGCTTGCCGTGTTTGTCGATCAGGACGGCGAAATGAACCTGGGCGATGGAGGCACTGGCCACCGGTTCCCGTTCGAAGGACGCGAAGATCTGGCCCAGCGGCTTGCGAAACGCACGCTCTATGGATCGGATCGCGATATCCGAGCTAAAAGGTGGAACCTGGTCCTGCAGCCGCGCCAGTTCGTCAGCGATATCGACTGGCATCAGGTCGCGCCGGGTCGACAACACCTGCCCGAACTTGACGAAGATCGGGCCCAGGCGTTCGAGCGCCTGGCGCAGGCGCACGCCGCGCGGCGCATCCAGCCGCCGTCCGACCGACAAGATACGCGCCACCATCCGCAACCACGGCTTCTGGAAGCTATTCAGCAGCAGTTCGTCGAGACCGTATCGCAGCACCACCCAGATGATGAATACGCCGCGAAACAGACGCGTCATGGCTGGGTACCACCGGACTGCGGGGGTACGTTCGCGCTGCCCGCAAACTGCCGCAAGACCAGCGCCATGCGCCGGGCAACCTCGCCCAGCGCGTGGGCCGGCGCATCACCGATGATCCGTGCCAGGTCGTCCTCGAGATCCCAGCGCACATGATCGACCAGCCAGTTCACGTCGGCCGCCAGCTGCACGTCGCCCTCGATCCGGATCGCCGGCTTGTCGCCGCGCAGCAGAGACTGCGCAATGACGGCGGCCGATTCGTCGGTCGCCGTCAGGCTCAGGTCTGCTCGGGCGTCGGGCTGGGCCAGGTCGAGCAGACCCGCCGGCGTGACCAGCAACCGGATGAAGAAGGTCCGCCACTGCACCAGGATGACAGAGCCCTTCTGGCGCGCCATACGGGCGGTGGCGGCTCGCTCCTGCATCAGCACATGGTTGAGCAACAACACGATGCGCCGCTGGGCCTCCTGCACCGCCCAGGGCGGCGGCGGGAACCGGCTCATCACCGTTTGCGCCAGGTTCTCGAACAAAAGAAAAGGGGACTGTGGTGTTGCCATGGTCCCCGATTATTCCCGCATTCACCCCGTTACCGAGAGACACGGCCTTATGCCAGACTGCGAACGAAACCCTGAGGAGCCAAACGCGTTCCAGCGAAAGACCAAGCGCGCTATTGCAAGGCCTGCACGCCTGCCACGAGCCAGCCGCTGGAACCCGACTTGGGCTTGGTCATATTCCACACTTCGCGAAACGGGCTTGGTCCGGCAGAGGGTTCCTCGCGGATCATGCCGGAGAACTCGACGCTGGCCATGTAGTCGGAGCCGATATCCTCGATGCCCAGTAGTTTGGCTTCGATCATGACCACGTCGGTGTGATTGACCGGCCCCCCGGTGTGCGCTTCGCGCTCGGCGAGCTGGGTGCGGATCTCGCTGAGCATCTCGTCGGTCATCATGGCGCGCAGCGACGAGATGTCGGACTGATCCCAGGCCGCCTGCAATGTGACGAAGTTGCCCTTGGCCGCCTTCAGGAATCCCTCGACGTCGAAACCGGCCGGGACACCCCAGGTCTGCGAACCCATCAGCGCCGACCCGATCATCGAACCGCCACTGCCGCCCGATACCGTCGCTTCGAACGGCATGGCGTTGCTGCGCTCCCATGGCCGTGCCGACGCATCGTTGCCGACATTCTCGGGACGATAAGGCTGTGGCTGCTGCACCGGCGCACCGCCCGCGGCACTTTGGAATGCGAACGGACTTGACGCCTGCCCCTGCTGCGCCGACTTGCGGCTGCGCATGATCCAGCCGATGACGGCCATGGCTGCGACTGCGAACAGGATGAACATCAGCACCTGCCCAAATTCCTCGCCAAAACCGAGGCTGTGGGCGAGCCAGGCCAGCCCCAGGCCGGCGGCCATGCCGCCAAGCATCGCACCCCAGGGCCGCTTGGGAGCGGCGGCCGCGGCACCCGCCGTGGCCGGTTTGGCCGCGGAATTGGTCACGTTCTGGGCCGGCGTCGCTGGCGCCTGGCGATTCGTCACGCTGTTCGACTGCTTGCCGAACGAACTGCCACCACCGAGCCGCTTTGCTTCTGCGCTCACGCCTGAAAACACCAACGCAACCCCCAGAACCAGACTCCACAGTTTCATCATATTGCCTCCAAAATATCAAGAACGCCAATCGCCATCATCGATTTCATGCCATCGCACCCGTGGTGGCGCCTTAGCACTTGATGCCCACATGCAAGGCGACCAGGCCGCCCGTCAGGTTGTGGTAATCCACATGGCCGAAACCGCAACCATGCATCATTTGTTTCAGCTCGTCCTGGCCCGGATGCATGCGGATCGACTCCGCCAGGTAACGATAACTGTCCGCATCGCCCGCCACCAGCTTGCCGAGTCTGGGCAGAATCTTGAACGAATACCAGTCGTACACCTTCTCCAGGGGCTTGGCTACACGGGAGAATTCGAGTACCAGCACCTTGCCGCCAGGCTTGAGGATGCGGTGCATCTCCCGCAGTGCGACATCCTTGTGCGTCATGTTGCGCAAGCCGAAGGCCACACTGACGAGGTCGAAACTGGTATCGGCGAACGGCAGTTGCTCCGCATCACATACGGCGCATTCAAGGGCGCTACCGGCATCGATCAGCCGGTCACGGCCGGTGCGCAGCATCGCCTCGTTGATATCCGACAAAACCACCTGCCCGTCAAGGCCGACTTTCTGCGCGAAGGCGTTGGCCAGATCACCGGTGCCGCCAGCGATGTCCAGTACCTGCTGGCCCGGCTGCACATTGGCCACCATGACGGTGTAAGCCTTCCAGGCCCGGTGCAGACCCCCCGACATGAGGTCGTTCATCAGGTCGTAACGGGAGGCGACCGAGTCGAAAACCCCACGCACGCGACGCGCCTTCTGCGCCTCGTCGACAGATTCAAAACCGAAGTGGGTTGAGCTCATGGGGGTTGATGCTAGTGCCTAGCGTGGACAAACCCGGACAACCCCGCACGCGCATGGGAAATATGTCGCGTAATTGTTGAACGCGCGGCCAACATGCGTCAATGGCTCGCGCAACCATGGCCTGACGCCACAATCATCGGGGCATCGCGGTCGACGCCGGCGGCGACCAGTCGCTCGGTGTACTGGGCCCACAAGCGGTCTTGCTGCGAACCGAGGAAATACAGGTAATCCCACGAGAAGATACCGGTATCGTGCCCATCCGAGAAGCGCGGCTGCACCGCGTAATTGCCCACCGGATCCAGCGATTCCAGTTCCACCGCGCGCTTGCCCGTCTGCAGCACCTCCTGCCCCGGCCCATGACCCTGCACTTCGGCCGACGGCGAATACACGCGCATCAGTTCAAACGGGATACGGTAATGCTCGCCGTCGGAAAAACGGATCTCGAGCACCCTGGACTGACCGTGCACCGTGATCGATTCCGGCGTCGGCGTACCGGATTGCAAACCTGCCATTGTGAGACCCTTCGAGTGTGGTGTGTTGCGGGCCGCTGACAAAACCGACGACCACCGCCCGCTGAAGGTATCACGCTTCGGGAAACGCACTGGCGCTCGGCAGGGTTGTCCGGTACCAGCACATGGTCGAACCCACTGGAATGCAGTGCCGCAAACGGGACGACCTGCAGGCTAGACCAAAATGCGCTCTATGCCTCCGGCATTGGCGCGCGCCACGTACTGCTCCATCCACTGCTCGCCCAGAATATGGCGCGCCATCTCGACCACGATGTAGTCAGCCTCGAGCAGGCCGTTCTGCAGGTCGTCACGATACCGATTCAGGCCCTGCAGGCAGCTCGGGCACGAGGTCAGGATCTTCATGCTGGCCTGCTCGGCCACGGCCCCGGTCTGGCGCAACGCGGCCTCGTCGCGGCGCAACTCTTCTTCCTTGCGAAAACGTACCTGCGTCGAGATGTCGGGCCGGGTAATGCCCAGCGTGCCACTTTCGCCACAGCAGCGCTTGCTCTCGAGCACGTTTTGCGGCGCATCGCCGCCGACCAGGGCCCGGACCGTTTTCATCGGGTCCTGCTGCTTCATCGGCGTATGGCAGGGGTCGTGATACAGGTATGCCCCGCCGTTCTGCAGCCGGATGTTCTTCTCCAACAGGTACTCGTGGATATCGATAATGCGGCAACCTGGAAAGATCTGATCGAACTTGTAACCCTGCAGCTGGTCGTAGCAGGTCCCGCAACTGACCACGACGGTGCGGATGTCCAGGTAGTTCAGCGTGTTGGCCACCCGATGGAACAACACCCGGTTGTCGGTGATGATCTTCTCGGCCTTGTCGAACTGCCCGGAACCGCGCTGCGGGTAGCCACAGCACAGGTAACCTGGCGGCAAGACGGTTTGCACGCCGGCATGCCACAGCATGGCCTGGGTCGCCAGCCCGACCTGACTGAACAGCCGCTCGGAGCCGCAACCCGGAAAATAGAACACTGCCTCGGTCTCCGGGCTGGTGCGCACCGGGTCGCGGATGATCGGCACGTATTGCGCGTCCTCGATGTCCAGCAGCGCGCGTGCCGTCTTCTTGGGCAGGCCGCCGGGCATCTTCTTGTTGATGAAGTGGATCACCTGCTCCTTGAGGGGAGGCTTGCCCACGCTGGCCGGCGGCCGCCGGGTCTGCTTGCGCGCAACCCGCCGCAACAGGTTGTTGGCCATGTTCTGCGCCTTGAAGCCGACCTGTACCATCGCTGCGCGCGCGATCTTGATCGTCTGCGGATTCGTGGCGTTGAGGAAGAACATCGCCGCCGCATTGGCCGGACGGAATGATTTCTGGCCCATCTTGCGCAGCAGATTGCGCATGTTCATCGATACATCGCCGAAATCGATGTCCACCGGACAGGGCGACAGGCACTTGTGGCACACGGTGCAATGGTCGGCGACGTCCTCGAATTCCTCCCAGTGACGCAAGCTGATGCCGCGCCGGGTCTGTTCCTCGTACAGGAACGCCTCCACCAGCAACGACGTGGCCAGGATCTTGTTGCGCGGGCTGTACAGCAGGTTGGCGCGCGGCACGTGTGTTGCGCATACCGGCTTGCACTTGCCGCAACGCATGCAGTCCTTGATCGAATCGGATATAGCCCCGATGTCGGACTGCTGCATGATCAGCGACTCGTGCCCCATCAGACCGAAGCTGGGGGTGTAGGCGTTGCTCAGATCGGCATAGATCAGGTCCTGCTGCCCGCCTCCCGACCCCCCCGGCGCAGGGTCACGCAACAGCTTGCCCTTGTTGAAGCGGCCGTGAGGGTCGACCTGCTGCTTGTACTGCGCGAACGGCCGCAATTCATCCTCGGACAGAAATTCCAGCTTGGTGATGCCGATGCCGTGCTCACCCGAGATCACGCCGCCCAGTGAACGCGCCAACGCCATCACCCGCTTGACCGCGGCATGGGCTGTCTGCAGCATGTCATAGTCGTCGCTGTTGACCGGAATGTTGGTGTGAACGTTGCCATCACCAGCATGCATGTGCAAGGCAATCCAGACCCGGCCCTTCAATACCCGCTTGTGGATGGCGGTGCATTCCAGCAAGATGGGCTCGAAGGCAGCGCCGGAGAAGATCTGGCGCAACGGTGCGCGCAGCTGGGTCTTCCAGCTTGCACGCAGTCTGTGGTCCTGCAATTGTGGAAACACGGCATCGATATCGTCGAGCCAGCCGCGCCATTGCGCCTTCACCCGCTCGATCAGCGCGCGCGCCTGCGCCACCCGATCCTCCAGCAACTCTTCGCTGGGTACCTGCGCATCGTCGTCGTGCCGTCCCAGCGGCAGCCGCGGCTGGGCGAAAAATACCTGCAGCGCATCACACAGCGCCAGCTTGTTGCGCAAGCTCAGTTCAATGTTGATGCGCTCGATGCCGTCGGTATAGTCGGCCATGCGCGGCAACGGTATCACCACGTCCTCGTTGATCTTGAACGCATTGGTGTGGCGCGAGATTGCGGCGGTGCGCTTGCGGTCGAGCCAGAACTTCTTTCGCGCCTCGGCACTGATGGCAATGAAACCCTCGCCGCCGCGCCGGTTGGCCAGCCGCACGACCTCCGAGGTGACGCGGGCCACATCGTTGGCATCCTCGCCCGCGATGTCGCCGAGCAGTACCATCTTGGGCAGGCCGGAACCGCCACTGCTGGCGCGCTTGGATTTTGTCGCATAGCCGACTGCTTTGAGGTAGCGGTCATCCAGGTGCTCGAGGCCGGCCAGCAACACACCCGATCTCTTTTGTTCAGCGAACATGAAGTCGACGATGTCGACGATCCCCGGAACGGCATCATGGGTATTGCCGAAAAACTCCAGGCATACAGTCCGCACCTCGGACGGCATCGTGTGCACCACCCAGCGTGCGCTGGTGATCAGGCCGTCGCAGCCTTCTTTCTGGATCCCCGGCAGGCCGCTGAGAAACTTGTCGGTGACATCCTTGCCCAGGCCCTCCTTGCGGAAACGGGAGCCCGGGATCTCCATGCGCTCGGTGCGCTCCAGCGTCTTGCCGTCGGCCTTGAAGTACCGTAACTCGAACGTGGCCACCGACGCGTCGTGGATCTTGCCCAGGTTGTGGTCGAGACGGGTCACCTCGAGCCAGGTCGCCTGCGGCGTGACCATGCGCCAGGACAGCAGGTTGTCCAGCGCGGTTCCCCACAACACCGCCTTCTTGCCGCCCGCATTCATCGCGATGTTGCCGCCAATACACGAGGCCTCGGCCGAGGTCGGATCCACTGCGAACACGAAACCGGCGCGCTCGGCGGCATCAGCCACCCGCTGAGTCACGACACCTGCTTCGGTCCAGATCGTCGCCAGGGGCCTGGCGTGCCCGGGCACGGTCCGCATCTCGACCTCGGACATTGCCTCGAGTTTCTCGGTATTGATGACGGCGCTTTTCCAGGTCAGCGGTACAGCGCCGCCGGTGTAGCCAGTGCCGCCTCCCCGCGGAATGATGGTCAGGCCCAGGTCGATGCAACCCTGGACCAGGCCAGCCATCTCGGCCTCCGAGTCCGGGGTCAGCACGACAAAGGGGTACTCGACACGCCAGTCGGTCGCATCGGTCACGTGCGATACCCGGCTCAGGCCGTCAAACTTGATGTTGTCGCGCGCCGTGAGTTTTCTCAGCAGGCGCTCCGCCTTGCGTCGCAGACCCTGGACTTCGACGAAGCTGCGGTCGAACCGCTGCACCGCCACTTGCGCGGCATCAAGCAGCTCACCCACCATGGCGTCGCGCTCCGCATCCTGGTCCGGCGTACGTCGCTTGCCGATTTCACCCAACCGGTGCTGCAGGGCATCGACCAGCAGGCGACGGCGCTTGGGATTGTCCAGCAGGTCGTCTTGCAGATACGGGTTGCGCTGCACTACCCAGATATCGCCCAGCACCTCATACAGCATGCGGGCCGAGCGACCGGTGCGGCGTTCGTCGCGCAGGCGCAGCAGTGTGTTCCAGATGGCCTCGCCCAGCAACCGGATCACGATTTCCCGGTCGGAGAAGGACGTGTAGTTGTAAGGAATCTCGCGGATTCGCTCCGTGGCGGCCACGCCGACCTCGGCAACTGGCAACAAGTGGTCGGGACGGATCGGTGCGTTCATCTGCTATGGGGAGGCAGTCGTCAAGTACGGTAGCCGGCCGGTTGCGGCGCAACCGTAGCCTTTAGGGCAGCCGCAGCTCGGTAAAGCCTTCCCCACCCATGTTACCGCAGCGCAGCATTTTTCTGTTTTCCACAAGGGCATACTCATGGATATCCCTCTGTCCGAACCGGACCCGATCAGATGTAATCTGTTCATCACAATGCTCGGCTAGCATCACACCCTTCACAAAGGACATCCGATGAAAATCAAGTTTGCAATGGTCGCCTGCGCGGCAGCGGTATCCGTCTCTGCTTTCGCACAGACGGAAATTCAATGGTGGCACTCCATGACCTCCGTCAATGGCGAAGTGGTCAACGATCTGGCCAAGAACTTCAACGCCACCCAGAGCGCCTACAAGATCGTGCCGACCTTCAAGGGCAATTACACCGAATCGTTCACGGCCGCCGTTGCCGCCTTCCGCGCCGGCAATGCCCCGCACATCCTGCAGGTTTTCGAGGTCGGCACCGCTACCATGATGGCCAGCAAGGGTGTGACCGTGCCGGTGGGCAAGATCATGAAGGAATCCGGCGTCAAGTTCGACCCCAGCGCCTATGTGTCGGCCGTGGCCGGCTACTACACGGCGCCTAACGGTGAAATGCTGAGCTTCCCATTCAACAGTTCCACCACCGTGTTCTATTTCAACAAGGATGCGTTCAAGGCCGCCGGCATCGCCACCGACAAGGCGCCCAGCACCTGGCCGGAGGTGGCGCTCGCCGCCGCCAAGCTCAAGGCCACCGGTCATAAATGCCCGCTCTCCATCGCCTGGCAGGGCTGGACCCAGTTGGAGAGTTTTTCCGCCTGGCATAACGTGGAATTCGCGACCAAGGGCAACGGCATGCAGGGCATGGACGCGCGCATGAAGGTCAACTCACCGCTGCATGTGCGCCATATCGAAAATCTGGCCAACATGGCCAAGCAGGGGCTGTTCGTCTACAAAGGACGCTCCAACGTACCGGAGGCCAGCTTCATCTCCGGTGAATGCGCGATGATGACCACCTCGACCGGCTTTTACGGCAACGTCAAGGCCAATGCCAAGTTCGACTGGGGACTGGCACCACTGCCCTACTATCCCGATGTACCGGGTGCGCCGCAGAACACCGTCATCGGCGGCGCCAGCCTGTGGGTCATGGCCGGCAAGAAGGCGGACGAATACAAGGGTATCGCGCAATTCTTCAACTACCTGTCGCAGCCCGACATTCAGGCGGCAACACACCAGCGCACCGGTTACCTGCCTATCACCACCGCTGCGTTTCAGTTGACGGAGAAGTCCGGCTTCTACCAGAAGAACCCAGGCACCGACGTGGGTGTGAACCAGATGATCCGCAAGACAACCGACAAGTCGCGTGGTATCCGCCTGGGCAACTATGTGCAGATCCGGACCATCGAGGACGAGGAACTGGAGCAGGTCTGGAATGGCAAGAAGACCGCCAAGGAGGCCCTGGACTCGATCGTGCAACGTGGCAACGATCTGCTGGAGCGTTTTGAGAAGGCCAACAAGAGCTAGCGTCGGGTGGAAAAGCGTGTAGTTTTCCGCTCCTCCTGGCTACCCTGGGCGTTACTGGCGCCGCAGGTGACCGTGATTGCAGTGTTCTTCTTCTGGCCGGCTGGACAGGCAATATTGCAGTCGGTCCAGCAGTCGGACCCCTTCGGAACGTCGGTGGAATGGGTCGGGCTGGAAAACTTCCGCAACCTGTGGAACGACCCCACCTATCTTGCGTCGTTCTACACCACCGCGCTGTTTTCCGTGCTCGTGGCGGGGCTCGGCATCAGCATATCCTTGGTGCTCGCGGTTTTTGCCGACCGCATCGTCAAGGGTGCGCTGGTCTACAAAACCCTGTTGATCTGGCCTTACGCAGTGGCGCCCGCGGTCGCCGGCGTGTTGTGGTTGTTCATGCTGGCGCCCAGCGTCGGTGTCGTCTCGTACTGGCTGCGTGTGCTGGGCGTCGACTGGGACCCACTGCTCAACGGACGCCATGCCATGACCATGGTTGTTGCTGCCGCAGTCTGGAAACAGATCTCCTACAACTTCCTGTTCTTTCTGGCTGGGCTGCAAAGCGTCCCGAAGTCACTCATCGAAGCCGCTGCCATCGATGGCGCGCGGCCTTGGCGCCGCTTCTGGACCATCGTGTTTCCCCTGTTGTCGCCGACCACTTTCTTCCTGCTGGTGATCAATATTGTCTATGCCTTCTTCGACACCTTCGGCATCATCGATGCCGCCACTGAAGGTGGCCCCGGCAAGGACACCTCGATCCTGGTCTACAAGGTCTACTACGATGGCATCAAGGCCATGGACCTGGGAAGCTCTGCCGCCCAATCGGTCGTGCTGATGGTGATCGTTATCGCCTTGACCGTGGTGCAGTTCCGGTATGTCGAGAAGAAGGTGAACTACTGAGATGAAACGGCCCCCACGCTCACTGTGTTCGCTGCCCCAACACGGGGCCGTCAGTACCTTCGGAACGGCCGGGCGGTACTGACATGGTTGAACGTCATCCGCTGCTCGATGCGTTGTCGCATCTGATCCTGATACTGGGCGTGCTGATGGTCGCGTTTCCGCTCTACTTGACTTTCGTCGCGTCCACCCATACAACAAGCGAGATCGTGCAGGCGCCCATGACGCTGTTGCCGGGCGACCAGCTGCTGGAGAATTACAGCACGGCCTGGAACGGCACCCGCAAGGGTACCGGCTCCAAGGCGCCAGTGGCGCAGATGATGGTCGTCAGCCTGGTGACGGCGCTGGTGATCGCCTTCGGCAAGATCGCCATCTCACTGTTGTCCGCGTTTGCCATCGTCTACTTCCGTTTCCCGTTCCGGATGTTCTTTTTCTGGGCGATTTTCGTCACGCTGATGCTGCCGGTGGAGGTACGCATCCTGCCTACCTACAAGGTGGTGTCGGATCTGGGCATGCTCAACAGTTATGCCGGTCTGACGATTCCGCTGATCGCGTCGGCTACCGCCACTTTCCTGTTTCGCCAGTTCTTCCTCACCGTGCCGGACGAATTGGTCGAGGCCGCGCGCGTGGACGGTGCCGGGCCGATGCGATTCTTCAAGGACGTGCTGGTGCCGCTGTCCAGCACTTCGATTGCGGCCCTGTTCGTGATCCAGTTCATCTACGGCTGGAACCAGTACTTGTGGCCGCTGCTGGTGACAACCGAGGAGAACATGTACCCGGTGGTGATCGGCATCAAACGCATGATCTCGGGAGGCGACGCGCAGACCGAATGGAACATCGTCATGGCCACCGCGCTACTGGCCATGATTCCGCCGGCGCTGGTAGTCATGCTGATGCAGCGCTGGTTTGTCAAGGGGTTGGTCGACACGGAAAAGTAAAATATTTGCGGGACAGACCGCAGCCCACGCAGTGGGCAAGCTCTGTCCCCAACTGACTAAGGATATTTGCGGGACAGACCGCAGCCCACGCAGTGGGCAAGCTCTGTCCCCAACTGACTAAGGATATTTGCGGGACAGACCGCAGTCACCCGCATTGCACAAACTCTGTCCCAACCTGATCAAAACATGGCAGCCATCAAAATCAAGAACGTCATCAAGCGCTACGGCAAAGGCAAACTGGCTAACCAGGTCATTCACGGTTTGAACGCCGATATCGCCGATGGTGAATTCATCGTCATCGTCGGGCCGTCGGGTTGCGGCAAGTCCACCTTGTTGCGCATGGTCGCGGGTCTGGAGGTGATCAGCGACGGCGAGATATCGATTGGCAACCGGGTCGTCAATGACCTCGAGCCAGCCGAACGGGACATCGCCATGGTGTTTCAGAACTATGCGCTGTACCCGCACATGAGCGTGTTCGACAACATGGCCTACGGCCTGAAGATTGCCAAGGTGCCGCTGGCGGAAATTCGCACCCGCGTGGACAAGGCCGCCAGGATCCTGGAGATCGGCCCCTACCTTCAGCGCAAACCGCGTGAACTCTCGGGCGGCCAGCGACAGCGCGTGGCCATGGGCCGGGCCATCGTACGCCAGCCCCAGGTGTTCCTGTTCGACGAGCCGCTGAGCAACCTGGACGCCAAACTGCGCGCCCAGACCCGGCTCGAGATCCAGAAGCTGCACCGAGAACTGGGCATTACCTCGTTGTTCGTCACCCACGACCAGGTCGAGGCGATGACGCTGGCGCAGCGCATGATCGTCATGAACGCCGGCGTGATGGAGCAGTTCGGCACGCCGGAAGAGGTCTATGCGCGCCCGGCGACCACCTTCGTCGCCAGCTTCATCGGTTCGCCGCCAATGAACCTGCTCTGGGATGCGCCGCAGCACAAGCCGGGCACCATCGTCGGCATCCGTCCGGAACACCTGGATGTCACCGACACCGGATGGGCCTTGCAGGTAGAGGCGGTCGAATTGCTGGGCGCCGAGCGCCTGGTCTACGGTCGCTGGTCGCATGGCGCCGGCAAGGAAGTGGTCATCATCCGGTTGGAGGAGTCGCGGCCGGTGCCGGCGCTGGGCGTGACCATCCATGTGACGCCGCGCGAAGGCCGTCTGCATATGTTCGACGCATCCACCGGAAAACGCATCGGATGATCACGCCCTGGCCTTATCCACGCTGGGTCGCCCATCGGGGTGCCGGCAAGCTGGCCCCCGAAAATACCTTGGCTGCGTTCCGGCGCGGCGCCGGGCACGGCTACCGCATGTTCGAGTGCGACGTCAAGCTCAGTCAGGACGGTGTTGCGTTCCTGATGCACGACGCCACACTCAACCGCACGACCAGCGGCTCTGGCGTGGCCGGCGCGAAAAGCTGGCACGATCTGTCGCAGCTCGATGCCGGCAGCTGGCATTCACGCCAGCATGCCGGCGAACCCTTGCCGACCCTGGACAACATTGCCCGCTTCTGTCTTGCCAATGGTCACCATCTGAACATCGAGATCAAGCCGACGCCAGGCACGGAAGCCCAGACCGGCTCCGAAGTCGCTCGACAGGCAGCCCGACTCTGGACCGGCACGGCCGTTCCACCATTGCTAACCTCCTTCGCCATCGACGCGCTGCAGGCAGCCCAGGCCAGCGCGCCGGACCTGCCACGCGGCCTGTTGCTGCACGCCGCACGCCCGGACTGGCTCGACATCGCGCGGCAGCTGCAATGCGTGGCGGTGGTCTGCCACTATGGCTTGTGGGACACGGCCGCTGTGGCGGCGGCACATGATGCCGGGCTGCGTTGCCTGAGTTACACCGTCAATGACGAATGGGTAGCGCAGCGACTGCTGGAGCTGGGCACCGATGGCATCATCACCGACCGCCTCGACCAGTTTCCACCCGAATGAGAGCGTGAGAGTCAGCTCTTGTTTATCGGCTCGATTCTGAGCACCCCCCAGGAAATGACTGC
>Ga0105048_10003395_pt1 | contig 26089 bp, 21 predicted proteins | sample MAT05_FD_78382 | JGI IMG/M metagenome (GOLD analysis project Ga0105048, IMG submission 78382) | Freshwater microbial communities from Lake Fryxell liftoff mats and glacier meltwater in Antarctica - MAT-05 | ecosystem: Environmental > Aquatic > Freshwater > Ice > Liftoff microbial mat | place...
AACCGATTTGTTTTTCTATTTCTAGGCGGATTTCTAATTGCATTGGCAATGGAAAAATGGAATTTACATCGAAGATTAGCCCTGACAATTGTACACAAAACAGGATCAAGTGCCGATCGAATCATATTCGGATTTCTAGTTGCATCTTATCTTATAAGCATGTGGATTAGCAACACCGCAACTACTTTGATGATGTTGCCGATAGGCTATTCTGTAGTGCGTTTGCTCGTTGCCGACAATTCCAATTTGCATTCCAAAGGAGTAAAAAACTTTTCGATGACCTTGATGCTTTGTATCGCTTATGGCTCGAGCATTGGTGGAATAGCGACCCTTGTAGGTTCGCCACCAAACGCAAGTATGGCGGGGATACTCGACAAATCATTCAACACCAATGTTTCGTTTTTTGACTGGATGAAAGTCGGACTTCCATTTTCGTTATTGTTGATGTTGATCTCTTATTTTTTATTGGTAAAAGTTATTTTCCCCAACAAACTAGGGAAATTTGAAGTAGGAAAAGACCTCATCACGGATGAATTAGCCAAGCTTGGAAGATGGACCAATGAAGAGAAAAAAATATTCGTTGTATTTGTTTTAACAGCTTTTTTATGGATTATTCAAGATCCTGTTTCAAAGCTCTTAAAGCCAATGAACATCGAATTTACAGACACCGCGATAGCACTTATAGCAGGGTGTTCGTTGTTTTTACTACCCTCGCGTACCAATGCAAAAAAGAATATTCTTGAATGGCGCGACACGGAGAAATTACCTTGGGGAGTATTGCTAATGTTTGGTGGAGGAATGAGTTTAGCAGAAGCATTTAGTTCAAGCGGACTAGTGAATCAGATCACTAGCGCCATCAATCAATTTGAAACATCAAATTTATTTCTCTTTGTAAGTATGCTCTGTGGCATGGGACTTATTCTTACTGCACTCATGAGTAACATTGCAATGGTCAATCTCTTTGTACCTGTTGTTGCATCACTTGCAATAGGAATTGGTCAATCACCCGAATCATTTGCGATTCCGGTGACCATTGCAGCAAGCTGCGACTTTATGCTGCCAATGAGCACTCCACCAAATGCGATTGTTTACTCAAGCGGATATATCAAAAGCAAAGACATGCTGAGAGCCGGATTTGTGTTGAATATACTTTCGTTGATGTTGTTGATGCTTGTGGTATGGTTGTATGTGTGATTAAGTAAATTTCGATAAAATAATTCTCTGAAAATAATCGTTAATGCTCAAAAACAAATCCATACTTACGGTCGGAGTAATCTCACTTATTACTCTTGCAGTTCTTTATCTAAAAGGCAAATGTTTTGATCCGATCCAGCGAATAGAAACCGCTCAAACAGAGGTAGCTCAACTCATAAAAAATGATGAAATAAAAAGTGGAGATTTGATTTTTCAAACTTCACTTTCAGGTCAAAGCAAGGCCATCCAACTCGCAACTAAATCAAAATATTCTCATTGCGGAATTATCTATAAAAATGGCACGGAATATTATGTATTTGAAGCAATTCAACCTGTAATGATGACAGCATTGTCCGATTGGATTGCTCGAGGTGAAAATGGAAAATATGTAATCAAAAGACTCAAAAATGCTGATGAAATACTCACTCAAGAAAAGTTAGAAAAAATGCAATTGGCAGGCAAAGAATTCAATGGTAAAGATTACGATCTCACCTTCGAATGGAATGATGACAAAATATATTGCTCTGAACTAATTTGGAAAATCTATCAAAGAGCAACGGGAATAGAACTAGGAAAGCTTGAAAAACTGAGCGATTTCGATCTTAGCAATGAAGTTGTCAAAGCCAAAATGAAAGAACGTTATGGAGCCAATATCCCGAAAGATGAAATTGTAATTTCGCCAAAAGCAATTTTTGAGAGTGGTCAATTGAGTCTTGTGATATCAAATTGAATTTTACACATCCATCGTAATTCTCTAAAACAATAAAGTCAATAGCATCAATGAAAAGGAAAAGCCACCAAATAAGGTGGCTTCAATAGTGATCCCGTTTGGATTCGAACCAAAGGCCTACTGCTTAGAAGGCAGTTGCTCTATCCAGCTGAGCTACGGGATCATTCATTATGTCAATTTCTTCGTTCCGCTTGGATTCGAACCAAAGGCCTTCCCGATTGAGATCGGGATGCTCTATCCAGCTGAGCTACAGGATCATTCATTATGTCAATTTCTTCGTTCCGCTTGGATTCAAACCAAAGGCCTCTTCGATTAAGATCGGGATGCTCTATCCAGCTGAACTACGGGATCAATTACATAAAAAAGGATTCAAGCATTCTTGAATCCTTTTGATTTCGGTCGGGGTGGCAGGATTCGAACCTACGACCTCCTCGTCCCAAACGAGGCGCGATACCGGGCTACGCTACACCCCGAAAATTCTTCAAGTTTTAGGACCTCCGTCCGCATACTTTGCAAACTTCTCAATCTCCATCGAGAAACAATACTGGGTCACGCACACCCGAAAACTGTGCGGAGAGGGGGGGATTCGAACCCCCGGTAAGAGTTACCCCCTACGACAGTTTAGCAAACTGTTGGTTTCAGCCACTCACCCACCTCTCCTAAAAGCTGAATTTTTTTTGGAGGCGGCAAATGTAATAACAAAACTCCAATAAAAAAGGCATTTTCAGACTTTACTTTTAATTTAAAAAAAAACCGATATAACCACCTTATTCCCAACAATATTGCCCAAAGTCCGCCAACAAAATCATCAAATCACTCACATTCACTATTCCATCATCATTAAAGTCCGAAGGACATTGAGCCCCAAAGCAGTCATACCCGCCAAAAAAGATGATTATATCTTGGGTATTAATCTGTAGGTTTCCATCAAGATCAGGACAAAAATTTATCTCAGATCCTTCTATTGAGCCATTACAATTGTTGTCGATGCCATCTCCTGTTCCTGGTGCTCCCGAAAAAACACTGTTGTCATTATCATCACAATCACCTGCAACAGAAGCGTAACCTAATGGTAAACTACATGCTATTTGGGAGATTTCAGAGGTCCCAAAACCATCCGAATCAACATCAGAATAATAAGTTGCCGTAAGTGCAAAAGTCACTTCAATGGTTCTTGAATACCGGTGCGATGAACCAATAACTGAAACTTCAAAGACAAAAGTATTTGCGACCTGTGTCATTCCATGAAGGGTGATTGTAAAATTGCCAGGAGAACTTAGTCCGTCAATAGTGTATGAGGCATAAACTCCTGAAGGCAACCCCAAAAATTCAACTTCAAATGGACCGGCAAAACCTTGACTCAATGACACCACAAACTGAAGACTGTCGACAAGGGGACATTGCACGATTTCAGTTGTTGAAACCTCAACAAAATTTGGTTCTAATAAAAACAACCCCTGATACATGTCCGATACCGGCACCACTCCACTTTCAAAAAAAGGATAACTCATCCATTCACCTTGAAAAATTGCAGCATTCGAACCCGGCAAATGGTCAAAATAAGCTACTTCATCTAGTTGTAAATCGGCAATGTTTGTAATGTCGAGAATTCGCAAACCCGCCGTGTAATTGCTCTGATAACTGAGATTGCCAATGATAAACTGATTGTGATCAACTGCTGCCGTCGGACCTAAATGATCGCCTAAATAAACTGGTTGATTGAGGTCACTCACATTCCAAATCAGAGTTCGGGTATTGTCGAAAGGACCGGATGTTTCATCCAACTCATCATCCATAAGAAGAAAATTTCCATCTTCTGTTATCCATCCTTGATGACAATAATATCCATTGGGATAATTGGTAATCGAAATTGTAGTTGCGTCCGAAGGATCTGTTACATCAACAAGAGTGAGTGATGCGGGATTATTTCCATTGTAACAAAATGCTACTGTCCGTCCTATGTAATCGGGATCCGGACCTTGATAAACAACTACTTGAACTTCGTGTGTGTATCCATCAACATCATAACCACCTGCAATTACGGGATTTAAAGGATCTTGAATATTGACAATGTGCAATCCACCTGAATATGTGTTGGTGCCGCATGCATAGACGTAACCCGTTTCTGCGTTCACCTCAAGGGTATGGCATTTACCAAAACCTGAGTAATGAGCATCTTCGGTGAAATTTTGTGGCGGATTAAATATATCTCTTAATCTCGTAAGATCAAAAATTTGCATTCCATGGTTGGATGCTTCGCTGCCAACGAAAAGATAATTGTTTGCAACGCGTAAGGTTCTCCAAAGAGAATTGGTGGTGTGTTTTGGCAATGTTCCCAACCAAATTGGACTTTGGGGATCTTCGATATCATAAAACCTAACGCCTGTACTCATTCCAAGTAGAACATATTCCTTTCCATCAAGTGGGTCTGTCCAACCCCACACTTCGTTTGTGCTAGCGCCGCCAAGCTGTTCTGTAGCAATGTGGGCAAGAAGATCGACATGATTACAGGGATATGGTCCAACAAAACCGTCTTCACACTTTTGTGCACCGGCAATATTTCCTACTAAAAAAAATACAATTAAAAATCGAATCATTGATGGATAAGGTATAACTTTTGGAGCTGAAAGATCGGGATAATTTATAAAGTGAACATCAACAAAAACCCATTGTTTTATCATTATGAAAATAATTATCAGCGGAGGATCGGGGCTCGTGGGCAGTCACTTGATTCCAAAGTTATTACAACGTGGTCATTCGATTGTAAATCTCACTACAAAAAGAACTATTCGCGAAACATATGATCCCAAATTCATGGAAAGCTATTGGTCGCCTAAAGAAGCTAAAATTGATCATATTATTTTTGACAAAGCCGATGCAGTGATCAATTTAGCTGGATTTTCGGTTTCCAATAGGTGGACAAAAGAAAATCGCACAAGGATGATCGACAGTAGGATTGACTCAACAGGTCTTCTTGTCAGCGCAATTTTAGATAATCAAGTTCCCATACAAACTTTTGTATCTGCAAGCGCATCGGGATTCTATTCTTCCTCTGATGTAACCCAATCAGAGGAAGAAATAAAAGGCACCGGTTTTTTACCTGATCTGACAGCAGATTGGGAAAATGCAAGTACGTCACTTTCGCACAATGGAATAAGAAGAGTAATATTTAGAATTGGCGTTGTACTCGCTGCAGAAGATGGAGCACTCGTAAAAATGTTGCCATTTTTTAAACTTGGATTAGGCTCTGCTGTGGGTTCAGGCAAACAATGGATGAGTTGGATACACATCGAAGATTTGTGCGAAATGTTTGTCTTTGCGGTTGAAAGCAAAAATTTGACCGGAACTTACAACGCTGCAACTCCTTATCCGGTCAGCAACAAAGATTTTTCTGCACTCTTGGCCCAAACACTCAAAAGACCATTCATACTCCCAAAAGTTCCTGCATTTGCTCTAAAACTAGCTTTTGGCGAAATGTCTTCCTTGCTGCTTGAGAGCAGAAAACTGAGCAGTAAAAAAATCGAAAATGCCGGATACAGATTTGTTTATCCGGAACTTAGCGGAGCATTAAAACAACTATTAACCCAGAAATAAAAATTTGGTTCATTATTATCGGTTGCATCAATGTCAAAAAAAGAAGTCAGCATATTTTGGTTCAGAAGAGACTTACGTCTTGAGGATAATGCCTCACTTTGGATGGCTTTAAAATCGCCTTTTCCTGTTCTTCCTATCTTCATTTTTGATAGAAATATTCTAGATAAACTCACCAACAAAAAAGATGCGCGTGTACTTTTCATTCATCGTGAACTGGAACGAATTCAAAACGAATTACAATCTCTCGGAAGCACCTTACACACTTTTTACAGCACTCCTGAAGAAGCGTTTGATGAATTAACTTCCCTGTATGATGTAAAAATGGTATTTACGAATCGCGATTACGAACCATATGCACGCAAACGCGATCAGGAGATTTATGATATACTGGTAGCTAAAAACATTGCCTTCAAAGGAGCGAAGGACCATGTGATCTTTGAAAAAAACGAAATCATAAAAGAGAATGGAAAACCATACACCGTCTTTACTCCGTATAGCAAAAAATGGAAGGGCTTACTAAATCCGTATCATTACAAAGCTTATCCAACTGAAAAATACTTCAGCAATTTTTTTAAGACCACCGCCATTCAAATACACTCATTAAGTGAAATGAATTTCGAAGATTTCGAATTCGAATTTCCGGAAAGAACAATCAATAAAACAATCATTGAAGGCTACAGTGAAACGCGTAATATTCCTTCAATTCGTGGCACCTCACGTTTAAGTCTTCATTTAAGATTTGGAACATTAAGCATCAGAAAACTTTGCAAAGTTGCTTTGTCTTCAAACGAAAAATGGCTGAACGAATTAATTTGGCGCGACTTCTATCAAACAATAATATATCATTTCCCAAAAAGCGTTGATCACGCTTTTAAGCCAGCATACGATAAGATTGAATGGCTTCATGATGAAAAATCATACGAGGCTTGGTGCAATGGAAAAACAGGATATCCAATAGTCGACGCTGGCATGCGTGAATTAAATGCAACAGGCTTCATGCACAATCGAGTTAGAATGATTGTAGCTAGTTTTCTCACCAAACATTTACTCATTGACTGGAGATTGGGTGAACAATATTTTGCAGAAAAATTATTGGACTATGATTTAGCTAGCAACGTTGGTGGTTGGCAATGGGCCGCCAGCAGTGGTTGCGATGCAGCGCCGTATTTCAGAGTTTTTAATCCTGAACTTCAAACAGAAAAATTTGATCCCAATAAAATTTACATCAAAAAATGGGTGCCTGAATATGGAACCCCCTTTTATCCCCGTCCTATTGTAGATCATAAATTTGCACGCGAACGAGTATTGCGGACATTCAAAGAAGCACTTGGATAGCTAGTACCTTACTAAAATTCAAAATGACAAATGGATCAATTTGAATTAAGAATGGTATAATTTCGCTAAATGCAAAATCTATTTTCAAAATTAAAAGTCGTTGACTTGTCGACAGTACTTGCCGGCCCATCGGTTGCTACTTTTTTTACAGAGCTTGGTGCTGAAGTTGTGAAAATAGAAAATCCGAAAACAAATGGAGACGTCACTAGATCATGGAAATTGTCTGATGAAGATCCAAAGTCAAAAGTTTCTGCCTATTTTTCCTCCGTTAATTACAAAAAGAAATATCTATGGCTTGACTTAGGTAATACAGAAAACAAAACTCAAATTTTAGAATTAATAAAAAATGCAGACATCGTCATAAGTAATTTTAAAAAAGGCGATGACAAAAAATTCGGATTGACGACTGAAATCATTTCTGCTTTAAATCCGGGAATCATTCAAGCCAGAATTAAAGGCTATAGTAGTGATGAAGAAAGAGTAGCTTACGACGTCGTATTGCAGGCAGAATCTGGTTTTATGTATATGAATGGAACTCCCGAATCGGGGCCTATTAAAATGCCGGTTGCACTTATTGATGTGTTAGCAGCACATCAATTGAAAGAAGGCATACTCTGCGCATTATTACAAAAAGAAATTACAGGAAAAGGTTCAGTGGTCGAATGCTCACTTGAGAAGTCAGCACTCGCTTCTTTGGTAAATCAGGCCACAAATTATTTGATGGGGGGAATTATTCCGCAAGCACAAGGCTCATTGCATCCGAACATCGCTCCTTATGGCGAAATATTTTATTGCAAGGATCAAAAGCCCCTTGTACTTGCAATTGGAAGTGATAAACAATTTACTCTGCTTTGTGAGGTACTAGAAAAACCATCGCTCTTTTTGGACACGAGATTCACAAATAATCAATCAAGAGTGCAGAATAGAAAAGCCCTTTACTCCGAAATGTCAGATATATTTTTGAAAAAGGATCGAGCTGCTTGGACTCAAGTTTTCAACGAGAAAAAAATCCCAGCGGGTGCCGTTCTTAGCATGGAAGACGTGATGAAAGGGACAATAGCTCAGTCAATGATTCGAGAAGAAAAAATCGAAGAAATAAAAACTAAACGAATGAGCAGCATCGCATTCTCAATAATTGAAAATTGATTCAATTTCAAAACTAAGACCCTGCCAAAGGAATTTTGACTTCGTAACTCTTTTTGTTTTTATTCTTCAAAAAATTCTCGCGCAACCAAGGATTGAAAATTTTAAGATCCTTGTAAGTGATAGCATATTCTTTGGCAAAAGTCGCCAAATCATCAATGGCATAATTTACAATTACCGTTTTATACTTAAGCGGTTCGTATAAATCTGCGGGTCGAATCACAAAACCATATTGATCAGCATTATTGACGATGTGTTTCATTGCGAGAATTCTGTAAACATATCTCCCTGTCTCTTCATTGAGCAAAAGATTCCAATAATTAGATTGACCTTGTCTTTCGATTTGCCTTGCAGGACCCACCATTCCCATATTGTAGGAAGCAGCAGCCAACGACCAGCTACCATATTTTTTGTACGCTTCATTTAAGTAATTGCACGCAGCCTGAGTACTCTTTTCAATGTGATATCGCTCATCAACCTCATCGTTGATTTCGATACCATAACTTCGTGCTGTAGGGTCTATAAACTGCCAAAATCCTACAGCACCCGCAGGAGAAACCGCCTGCGTATATGCACTTTCAATCAATGCCAAATATTTGAAATCATCGGGGATCTGATTGGCCGAAAGTATAGGTTCAATAACGGGAAACCAGCGGTGAGCCCGTTTGATACATAACAAAGTATTGCTTTGCCAATATGTATTGACAAGCAGTTCGCGATCAAATTTTTCGCGCACATCTTGAAGATCCATCGGAACTTGTTCACCCGCAAAATCTAATTGCTCGGGCAATGGCAATGAGAAAATCTTGTAACGCTCGGTAATTTGCTGCGTGTATTGGGCGTTTTGCTCTTTAGTAGGAACATCCTTTTTGATAAATCCATATAAAGTAAGTACCAAAATTGCGGAAACTATCCCGATACTGGCAGAGATAAAATAGATCTTTTTTGCGTTCATTTTTTGTACTGAAACTTACCTCGTTTCAAGTTTATGAAGGTAAGCCAAAACATCAAAAGAGAATACGAAATAAAATAAATTAACGCAACAATGAACGTGGTTAATTCCAAGGTACCGGAATTGTAATACTGACGAAATAAAACCACCTGAATGATTCCAAGCCCCAGAAAAATAAGCGCAATTGTATTCTCAGAAAGACCTAAATAAGCCAAATTATGACTGGTATGATCTCGTCCACCGATAGCGGGAGAGACGCGATGTCTTAATCTATTTATAACAACTATGATCGTATCCACATAAAAAATCGAACAAGTACAAATAAGTATAAAAATTAATTCTGAAAAAGACAAAAAAGCAATATTTGAGTTGTTGCTTAGGATCAAATAAGCCATTACAAAACCCAGTATCATGCTTCCTGAATCTCCCATAAAAATTTTTGATGGATTTTTATTAAACACCAAAAAACCAATTATAGCAGCTAGAATCCAAAGAGTAAACCAATGATTATCACCCATCGATAGACATACAAAAACTGGAAGTGAAGCTATAGAAGCGACCGCGTCCATATTGTCGAGCATGTTGATAGAATTCATCATAGCCACAATAAAAATGACTGTTATAATAACATCAGGCAAATAGGTTTGAGACTCAGAAAACAATCGAAAAGTCAGACCGGTTCCAAGAACAAATACAAGGGCGCATAGAATCTGTCCAAGCAATTTTTTAGATGCTGAAATTCTTGAAACATCATCCCAAAGTCCAACACCAAATGCAATAGCACCTGCTATCACAACACTCCAGAATGTTTGCTCTAAAAAGAAATGAGGATAAAATACAAAAAATCCGGTTACGAAAGCCGTAAAAAAGACTATTCCACCTACAGCAGGCTTGGTTGAGGTATTCCAGCGAGAATGAGCGTCGGCTGCTTTTGCCTTAGTGCCTAGCGTGCGAAGAGTGCGAAGGCAGAGGTACGTAAGTCCGATGAATAGAAAAATTGCTAGTAATAAAAAAACAATAATATTAATCAAGGTATTATAGAAATGGATTTTCGAAATCTACAAACTTCATGGCAAATTTATCCTTATCTGATAATGAAGGCTGATTAACTCCCCAATCAATTCCAAATGCTTCTTCATTCCATAAAATGGATTTATCACTCGCTTTATTGTAATAATTGCTGCATTTGTATGAGAATATTGTATTGTCCTCAAGTACAAGGAAACCATGCGCAAAACCTTCGGGAACAAAAAGCTGTTGCTGATTTTCTGCGCTGAGCAGAATTTTAAAATGCTGCAGAAATGTTTGTTGTGATCTTCTTAGATCTACAACCACATCCACAACGGAACCTTGTGCAACTCTAATCAGTTTCGACTGTGAATATGGCGGTAGTTGAAAATGCAAACCACGCAAAACATTTTTAGATGATACACTCTCATTGTCCTGCACAAAGGAAATATTTTGACCCGTTTCGATTCGGAATTTCGCTTCATTAAACGACTCCAAAAAGTAGCCACGATCGTCTCTTATAACATTAGGTTCAAGAATTAATAAATTCTTGAAATCCGTTTTTATGATGTTCATTTTTTGGCTTTAAAATATCTTCTAAGTCCCTTCTTACTCTTAATAACACTAGTCTCGTCATAGTATCCTTTTGCATCATGCCCATAGCCGTAGCCATAACCATAATTGTAAGAATACTTGTTTCTATCCATGTCTACCCCGTTTAGAATAGCCGACACATTTATTCTGTTCTCGTTAATCAATTTATCAGCTACTTGGATAAACTGCTTTTTAGAGTAGTCCGATCGGAAAATGTAAAGCGGATAATCTGCCTTTTGTAAGAGAGCAATCCCATCTGTTACAAGTCCCACCGGAGGGGTATCTAAGACAATATAATCATACATTTCCTTTAAAGTATCGATTACTTGATTCATCTTCTCTCCTATTACTAATTCTGCAGGATTAGGTGGAATTGGGCCAGCCGTTATATAATCTAAATTATTAAGCGAACTCTTTCTTATTGTTTCCTGCAGTGTGCTTTTACCAATGAGTAAGGTGCTCATACCTATTCGATTTTCAACTGCAAACCCCTTATGAATTTTGGGTTTGCGCATATCGAGGTCGACCACAATAACCCTCTTATCACCAAATGCAAGAATCCCTGCGAGATTAAGTGTAACAAACGTTTTTCCTTCACCACTTATAGTAGAGGTCACCGCTATCACCTTGCTGCCTTCATGAGGATTGATAAACTGAAGATTAGTCCTAATGCTTCTAAAACATTCAGCAATTATTGATCTTGGATTTTTATCTACGATCATCATAGAAACCGGAATATCCTCTTTGTATTTGGGGACAACACCCAAATTATTGATCGTTGCATGAGAAAGCTTAACGATTTCATTAAGCGAAGTGATCTTATTATGAAGAAGGTATCTAATTGCAATGATAATAAACCCGATCAATAATCCGGACAACATAAATGTTGCAAGAACAAGGGTTCTTCTTGGCGCAATTGGGGTTACAGGGGTTCTTGCTTCCTCAAGTATTTGGTTATTACTTACAAATCCTTCTTTCGATATTTTATACTCAATGGACTTTTCAAGCAGAAGGGTATAATATTTTTCATTGATATTAAACAGTCTCTTCAGACGAGAATATTCAAGCTCCTTTTGAGGAATATTGTAATATTTGTTTTCAGTCTGAATCATTTTTTCAGACAATTTGTTTTTACGCTCGCGTAATTGATCTCTCATTCCAGCAATCGTTTGTAGAATGAGATTTTTTTGGTCACTAATTTTAAAATCCATCGCCTTTACGCGATCGTTGTCCGTTGTAACAGAGTATAAGGCTTCTTCCCGAGCAATAACGAGCTCTTGAAGACGATCCAACAATTTTTCGAGCGAGTTCTCAAAACGACTACCTGCTGCTAGTGGAATCAAACTAGAAATCTCCAATTCAGAACTGCCGTTTTTCGTTAACACTTCTACCTCGTCGAGTATTTTTTCTTCAAGTCTCAAAGTCAATACCTCATTATCATAATCTGTAATTTGAGATAGATATGAATCACTTACACTTTCAAGATTATTAATTTTATTGGTCTGCTTGTAATTGTTGAGATTAACCTCACTTTCCTTGAGTCTGTAATAAACAGTATCAATCTGATCATCTAGAAATGACAACACATTATCATCACTACGTCTTCTCTTTTCTAGATCAAATTTTAAGAATTCATTGCTATGGGCACGCACAAAATCTCTCACCAAATAAGGATTATTATCACGAAATGAAACCTCCAAAGTTTTAGCCGTGTTGTTCAGAATGCGAACATCCAAGTTATCATAAAATCTTTGTGTTAATGAAATTAAACCATTGATAATAAAGTAGAGACTATATTCCTCTTGATTCTTACTTAAACGTTCCCAATCAGATATGGTCAAAATAAAACTAAAATCTCCTGTATCGATGGTTTGACCGACTCTACAACCATCCAATTTTTTGCCATTGTATCGGATCGAGAAATCACCTGGTGAACTAAAAGATAATAATATAGGAACATCCTGACAATTGACATTTGATACTTTCATAAGCTCAATCTTGTATGGCGAAGATGAGTAATGTTCAGAGGTTAGTATTTGGCCCTTTGCAAAATAACTCACTTTCACATCAAGCTGCTCAAGAGTTCTGCTAATTAAAAGTTTGGACCTCAATAATTCGACTTTTGCCTCGGGCTTGTTAAGATCTTCCTTGTCTTCGACTTTTAGAATCTTATTCGCATTATCGTCCTCTGCAAGCTGAATAATAGACTTAACACTATAAACAAAGGGTGTATATCGGAGATAAATAAATGCAGCTAATGCAGCAGCAAGCAGACATATAAAAACCCAAATCAATGACTTTTTAAGAATGTATAGAAAAAGTCCGAAATCAAATTCGTTCGAAAAGTTGGTCAAGCGATCCTTATAAGTTTGTTGATAAGGTATTTCGCTGCGATCCATCATTGCAAATGTGATATTTAGATCAGCGTAATCTGGTGAAAACTCCGAATACTAACACTATACTAGTAACTACTTGAACATAAGGTAAGATATCTAAGCTAACCTCCCTAGCAACAGATGGCACCGAATCCACATAAATAATATCTCCACCAAGAACGATAAAATTCGAATATCTGATACCTTCAATTGTTGAAAGGTCAATTAAATAGACCTCTTGTTTACCGTTGACCTTTCTAAAAAGTTTGATTCTTGTCGCATAGGCATCCACGTTGAGGCCACCCGCCAATGCTAATGCTTCAATGAGATTTACCGTGTTGTTCCCAAGGGACACAACATTACCATTTCCACCTCCTCCGTTGTATATGACAATCCTTCTATTGAGTACAGTAACTTTAGCGTAAGGGGCATTAAACTGAAATGAATACAACTCTTCTAATAAATCTTGCACTTCAATCACCGTTAATCCACGAACATAGGTTCTGCCGATAACAGGAAATTCAGTGTACCCATCTCTGTCAACAACATAATTAATACTACCGGAAGAACCAATTTTTGTAATGGATGACGAGCTCGTTGTAAATTCCAAAACCACTGCTCCATTATTGGTGTAAAGATCAAATTCCAAAACATCGTTAGGAACAATGGTATAGGCAGAGCTAGTAGAGTCCATAACAAGCATATCAAACACAAAATCCTTCTCATGTTTGAACATGAAGTCCTTATTAATAGCACAAGACGATAACAACACGCATCCAATAATTGGAGTCCAAAAAGATTTCATTCTCAATATCATTAACTTAACTATAATCGTTCTTAAGGTTGGCAAAAGTAAGCATTTGTGAACAAAGAAGTATTGCGCATATTTGTGAGGTGAATGCAATAGACAAAACAATGAATAAGATCACATTGGTACTTGGAGCCTCCGAAAATCCTGAAAGATATAGCAACAAAGCCATAAAAGCCCTTACAAAACAAGGGTTGCAGGTAATTGGAATAGGCCTAAAAAAAGGCAAAGTGGAATCAACTGTAATAATAACTGAGCAACAAATTATTGAGGGTGTAGACACTATTACAATTTACTTAAATGCTCATAATCAATTAGTTTACTACGATTACATACTAAAATTACATCCTCGCAGAATCATCTTTAATCCCGGAGCAGAAAATCAAGAATTAGAAAAGCTGGCTGCTGCCGAGGGAATCATATGCGAAAATGCTTGCACGTTGGTGCTTCTTTCTACAAATCAATATTAATAATTGCAGTGTTACTGGGACTTAAAACAATGTTGAGACCTGTGAAGTCAGAAGACTTTCCTTTGATATTTGAATGGGAAAATAATCCTGAAATGTGGCCAATAAGCGAAACACCGGGACCATTTGATGAAGCAACCATAAGCGAGTTTATTGCAATGAGTGGAAGTTTAAAGTCGCATGGCCAAGAAAGATGGGTAATTTTTGACTTGAACAAAAGACCTGTTGGACTGGTAGATCTTTTTTCATTTGATCCCGATTCCAGATCTGCGGGCATTGGAATAATGGTGGCCAACATGTCAGACAGAAAGCATGGTTATGCTCACGACGCCCTGATGACTTTGATTGAGAATCTTATTGAACACAATAAAGTTGTAAGTCTTCAAGCTCTTATACATACCGATAATGAACCTAGCATAAATCTATTTGCCAAATGTGGATTCGAGCCAAAGGGCACCAAATTTTATAGAGGAAGATTTGCTATTCAATACGTAAAAAATCTATGAAAACTTTTATTATAAAATTCAAATGGTTATTCACCATAACCGTTGTGATTATTGCAATTGCCGGATTTTATGGATACAGCATACTTTATTCATCAAATACTACGAATTCAAAGGATGCGGTGATTGTATTAATTCCGCAACAAATCGAATGGCAGAAGTGGCTCAATTCTGCGAGAAATACTGCACCCATTAAAAATCTCGAATCGTTCAAATTAATTGCCGGAATAAAAGGATTCAAAAACATTAAAGCAGGAAGATATCGTTTTACCCCAAATATGAGCAACAATGAAATGATAAATATGCTGAGAATAGGCAAACAATATCCTTTGAGAATTCGAATTGACGATACTACCAATCTATTCGAATTGGCTGGTAGACTAGGTAAAACACTTCAATTGGATTCAACTGAATTTATAAATGAATTTGCCTCCACTTCCAAATTTTCTGATGTAGGTTTTAGTGGAACAACAATAGCGTGCTTGATACATCCAAATACCTATGACTTTTTTTGGACTATGAAGCCTCAAGAGTTTTTGGAAAAGATGTATTCGTATCACAAGAAATATTTTACAGAAGATAAAATCAAAATTGCCGCCGAAATGGGATTGAATCCTCAGGAAGTTTATATTCTAGCATCCATTGTTAAATCAGAAACTGCGAAAAAAGAAGAGGCTCCAAAAATTGCAGGATTATATCTCAATCGATTGAGAATAGATAAGCCATTACAGTCTGATCCCACCGCGGTATTTGCAGCCAACCTAAAACACATGGATCGAGTTGTTGGTATCCTTGAAACTGATTCCCCTTACAATACATATCAATATAAAGGATTGCCACCCGGACCAATAAATTTTGTTGAAGACATTTACTTAGATGCAGTATTAAATCCAGAAAAAAATGATTACATCTATATGTGTGCTCAGCCGGAAAACACAGGGTTTCATAATTTCTCAAGAACCTTTGATCAGCACAAGGAGAACGCGATAAAATATCGCAGTTGGTTAGATCAACAAGGAATACGATAAAAACAATTCTCTTTCATTATTCACTTTCGAGCCAGTAGTGAATTTTTTGTTGTAATACTTCGGGACGCATCGGTTTTTCTACTAGATCATCCATTCCTGCAAGCATGCAATCTTGTTTATCTCGGCTTTCGTTTTCAGTTACTCCAATTATGACCGGCATTTCGTCCTTACCAATTCTCTTTTTTAGAAGTTTGGTCGTCTCTATTCCATTCATTTCTTCTGATATAACATCCATTATTATAAGATCGTAATCATCACGTTTCGACTTATCCAACACTTCGCGACCGGACGTTACGCTATCATAATTATGTCCAAGCAACTGCAAAGTTTTTATGGTCACAGCTCTTGAAAGCTCATTATCTTGAGCAACCAAAATTTTAATATTACTCTTTTGGTGAGCAAGTTCAAAATTACCTTTGCTGATTTGTTCTTTAGCCTTTTCTAAAGGACTAATTCCTATAACATCTATAATTGTATCTAAGAGTTTGTTTTGTTTGACCGGTTTTGTTAGATAAGCATTATAAAAACCCTCTTTGTCTTGCAACAAATGTTCACCCACTGAAGAGAGTACTATTATTGGCAACTGACTTGTGCTATATCTTTCTCTAATTTTTTCTGCTAATGCGCGTCCGTCCATTTCAGGCATTTGCATATCCATAAGAACAAAATCAAACTTATGCAAACTCGACATTATTTCAGTTACAAGTTCGGGACTATTAAACGGAGTAGCTTGGACACCCCATGCAGACAATTGTTTAACCAAAATTTTTAGATTGGTTTTGTTGTCATCCACTATAAGAGCTCTTACTCCATTGAGCGCATTAATCTTGCTTTGCTGAGAACTTCCTGAAGTTTCACCAACAATTGTGAAGAAAAAAGATGATCCTTGTCCTGGAGTGCTTTCAACCCAAATTCTTCCCCCTAATTCTTGAACAAGATTTTTACTTATTGCAAGGCCCAAACCTGAGCCTCCATATTTTTTTGTTATAGAAGAATCTACTTGATAAAAAGACTGAAATAATCCTGATGCACGTGTTGTGTCAATTCCTATTCCTGTGTCCTTTACTGTAAATTTTATTTGAACAAACTCACCCTCATGATTGATCAGTTCCGCTTTCACAAGAACTTCGCCATTGTCTGTGAATTTGATTGCATTGTTAACCAAATTGAGTAATACTTGCCTAAAACCTCTTTCGTCTTGTAACAAATCTTCCGGAATGGAGGGGTCAAAGTCACTCATCAATTCAAGTTTTTTTGCCTGAGCAATAGGCTTCATCAAATCAATTACTTTTTCAACACATTCAGTTAAACTAAACCGCTCCTTCTGAATTTCCATTTTACCAGATTTCAATTTTGAGAAGTCCAAAATGTCATTTACCATATCTATAAGTGTGGTCGCGCTAGAATGGATATTTCTTACATAACCTCGCTGGTCTTCGTCAAGTTTTGTTTTGCTTAGTATTTCGGTCATTCCTAAAACACCATTCAAAGGTGTTCTAATTTCATGACTCATATTAGCAAGAAATTCGTTTTTAGTTTGTTTTGACTCTTCCAATTCAGTAAGAAGTTCACCAACCTCATTAGAATTTTCATCCATTAAATTACCTACTTTTTTGAGTATATAAAAACGACTGAAAGCAGCCAAAATGAGCGCACAAAGAAGTAGACTCCAAAATACAATTACAATATACCCAGCAAACATTTCGGTTTCGGAAAGATACTTGCCGGTTACATTATTCATACTCTTTTCAAACTCATCGAAAGCCTGAATTGCATTTGAAATTTTTTCAGAGTTTACTTGGCCTTCCGATTTAATGATCTCAAGAGTAATATCTCTTCCTGTTATTAAAAAAGGTGAAGACTGCTGTAGCATCGCATTCACCTCATCCGTATTTTCGAGCGTTGTGCCGTATTGAATATTACCTGTGAGCAATGCTTTTTGAGCATTTTCCATTCTGCTCAAGATAATCTCTATTGACTTTTTTTCATTTAATATTTCTAGAGAATTCAGTCTTTTTTTCTCCACTATCATCAACTCTTTAGACACTTCTTCCGAGAGCGCTTTCTGCCTTGAGCTCAATGTAACCTTGGCAGTGTATGAGCTTTGAACGTTCAAACTAAAATAAAGAACGGCCATGGATGCCATGACCATGACAAACATTATCAAAAAAGACCAATTGAGCTTTTTTAAAAGTCCTTTAAACGATTTCATACTTTTCTGCGCATACTGGGAGCACGAAGATACAAAAAACTGAATAAGAACTGATCGGCATTTGTAAGGTGACAAATCGTTTCACTTTATCGAACTATTACAGCCCCTGTTACAGCATTAAATCTGCGGAAATCGAAATGGATATTAGACTAATTTAAACCAAGTATTACGTAAGTAAAATAAAAAAAAGTGATAGAAAAACCGATAATTATGCCGCATTGTGGACCTTTTGATCGGGTAATTGCTGCCATTTGAGTACAACATTTTTTAATTGATGCAAATCGAATGGTTTCGGAAGAAAGTCGTTCATTCCAGACTTTTGGCATTGAGATTTATCCTCAGCGTATGCATTTGCACTTATGCCTATAATAATAGGCTGGTGACCTGATTTGGTTCTTAGCTGAAGCGTTGCTTCTACGCCATCCATCTCCGGCATTTGCATATCCATAAAAATCAGGTCATATTTTTGATCTTTACAAAACTCCAACACTCCAAATCCATTTTCTGCGAAGTCAGCTTGTAGACCAAGTTTATCCAACATAAATTTAAGAACTTGCTTATTCACGAGATTGTCTTCAGCAACCAAAATTTTGAGGTCATGAATAATTCCCTCGTCAATATTCTGATCTTTCGCGCTGTCCTTTTTTAAAAAATTTCCTGAGCCAATTTCGACTTCATCGCACCAAATTGCAAAACTAAAAGTTGTTCCGTGGCCTTCTTCACTTTCAATTTTTACCTCACCCCCCATCAACTCAATCAATTGCTTGGAGATTGCAAGACCCAACCCTGTGCCCCCATATTTGCGACTTGTAGAAGCATCCATTTGACTAAATGATTGGAAAAGCAAATGTTGTTTTTCAATTGGGATACCAATTCCGGTATCACTAATTTTAAACTTGATTTTACTTTTATTATGAAGAACTTCATCACTCTCACATACAACAGTAATGCGACCTTGATTGGTAAATTTTATTGCATTACCCATTAAGTTAAGAAGTACTTGTCTTAATCTATGATCATCTAAAATCAAACCGCGAGGGATCTTCGGATCAAAACTCAATTCGATTTCGAGTCCTTTCATAACTGCGTGAGGTCTTAACAAATCTACCACATCAAACACAACTTCACTCAGGGAGCACGGACGAGGATCGAGTTGCATTTTGCCACTTTCCATTTTGGAAAACTCGAGTATGTCGTTAATGAGCATCATCAAACTCTGACCACTTTTCATAATCGTATCTGCCAACTCCGTCTGCTCGCGATTCATTTCTGATTGTTGCAATAGACTCACAGTGGCAATAACACCATTTAATGGTGTACGAATTTCATGACTCATCACTGCAAGAAATTGACTTTTGGCAACTACCGCAAGCTCGGCTTTTTCTTTTGCCTCCATGAGTAGGGTCTCGGACTCTTTTATTTCAGTAATATTCTGTACTCTATATATAAGGTATCTTTTGTCTCCCGATTCAAGTAGCGCAATTGCAATTCTCGCAGGAAACTCTTCCCCGTTTGATTTTACTAATGTTGTTTGTGAAATCCAAAAATTATCCTTTTGCAATGATTCAAGTCCTTCGCTAATTTCATTTTGGGTGAGATTATTTTTTCTCAAAATTTCGAAATCCTTAGACAGGAAGCTTTGAGTTGAGTAACCAAACATCTCTTCGGCTTTAGGATTGAGGTCGTGAATAGTGCCTACGATATCTGTAATAAAAATACTATCTTCGGTTTTAGCTACTAGCGACTTCAACAAATGTTCATTCATTTTCATATTTGCCACGAACTTACATTTTACCCTTGTCACAAAAAACTGAAGTATCGAGCTGATAAGAATAAAAAATACGTAAAGCAGTTTCAGCTCTTTAGAAATTTGAGGGAGAAAATAAAGAGCACCTACAGAAATAAGATTTACGTATATTAGATAGATGAGCGCTTCGATTTCTCGTCTGAATGAATATGCGCTTACTTGAGCCGTAATAAAAAGGACCAAAAGATAACTCACTTTAAAATCATTCATTGCAACAGCAATTACACATTGGGTTGCATGAGCGTAATAGACTACATTTAGAAATCGGCCACTCGAAGATGGAGAGATATTCTTTTTGTAGGTATAAAATAACGAACCAAAGGAAATGACAAAAACCAAAAATCTATCCCAAAAGAACTCGTTTGGTGAAGGAAAAAAAATGAGGAATGAGATACCAAACAATATAGAAGCCAACACACCGGCTAACGACATGAGTCGATGAAACCTAACACCGCGGTCCTTATTATCTGAACTTAATATTGTTTGCACGTTCTAAGTAATTCCACAAGATTGCGCTTGAATACGCATATTTGCAAAGAATAGTTACAATCCAAGTAATGATGGCAGCCTTGTTTCGAATTTTTTTTCCTACAGCAAGAATTTTATTCTTGATACTCTTTTTGATTATTGCAAAAAAATCTTTGGCACAAAAAGACAGCACAACCATACGCAAAGTTTCAATCTTATCGGTTGGTTTAATCGGAACTGCGGGATCATATTATTTACTTGATCAACTTTGGTATAAAAATTACGAGAGAAGTAAATTTCATTTTTTTAATGATAACAATGAGTGGATGCAAATGGATAAAATAGGACATTTATTTTCCTCATACACTGTAGGCAGCAATTGTTACTCGCTTATGAAATGGAGCGGTGCGAGCGAGAATCAGAGTCTATGGCTTGGTGGAAATATCGGATTAATTTATTTAACGGGAATTGAATTGATGGATTCGAAAAGTGATGCTTGGGGATTTTCGAATGGGGACATGATTGCAAATTGTGCAGGATCATTTTTATTTATTGCACAACAAAAGTTTTGGAAAGAACAACGGATCAAAATAAAATTTTCTTATCAAGAAACAGCTTTTCCAAGTTACAATTCTGAGTTGTTAGGTCGTAATTTTCAACAACGTGTTTTGAAAGACTACAATGGACAGACATATTGGTCATCATTCAACGTATCAAGCTTTCTAGCGTCTGACAAGACTTTCCCGAAGTGGATGAACTTTGCAATTGGTTACGGAGCGACTAATATGATACGTGCAAAAAACAATGTAAACGATGTTAATAATTTTCAACACAAGCGTGAATTCTACATTTCATTTGATGCAGATTTGACTCGTATTCGTTGGAAGAAAAAATGGATGATGACAACAGCAAAAATTTTAAGCTTTATCAAAATTCCATCACCAACTTTAGAAATACGAAATGATGGAAGAATAAAAATGCATGCATTGTTCTTCTGATAAAAACAAAAAATAAATTCCTGCGTAAGAAGCAAAATTTATTAAACAAAAAATGGGTGTACTAAAAGTGATAGAAATAATGAGCTCCTCCAATAAAAGTTGGGAGGATGCTGCAAATAATGCAGTAATCGAAGCTTCTATGTCTGTACACGATATAGTATCAGTTTACATTCAAGACCAGAGCGCGACCGTAAGAAAGGGGAAAATTGAAGATTATCGCGTTGCTGTTAAAATCACCTTCAAAGTTGCAAACAAATCAACCGTTACTAAAATGAAAACAAAGTCAAAATCACATGCTGCCCCAAAGGCAGTAAAAAAAGCTGCTGCTAAAAAAGCCGCTCCTAAGAAAGCTGCCGCTAAAAAGGCTGCTCCTAAGAAAAAAGCTGTTGCTAAAAAAGCTGCTCCTAAGAAAGCTGTTGCTAAAAAAGCTGCTCCTAAGAAAGCTGCTGCTAAAAAAGCTGCTCCTAAGAAAGCTGTTGCTGCTAAAAAAGCTGCTCCTAAGAAAGCTGCTGCTAAAAAAGCTGCTCCTAAGAAAGCTGCTGCTCCTAAGAAAGCTGCTGCTCCTAAAAAAGCTGCTCCATCCGGAAAATAATTCCACCGAGCAAATAAAATTAAAACCTCTTGTCATTGGCGAGGGGTTTTTTTGTGCATATATATTTTTCGATCTCACAATTACTAAGTCCAGCAATGAAGTAATTATGTGCACTCATTCGATATGGTCCAATATCGTCTGTATCTCATTGTATGATTTGAATGTTTTCACGGCATTACCAAAACAATGTATTCAAGATTCCTTTGGACTCTTTAATAATACCGATTTTACAAAATAGATAGACCAACTTCACTAAGAGCATCATTTCATTTTTAATTTGTCTTAGAAAAAATGTCACTAGTTTAAATTATAACACTCTACGGAAAAGGTGTAACTCTTTAATTATTTAAAAGTGGCTAATTTTATGTAAATGGGCAAATGGTCGCTGTATCCAGCTTTATAATCTTCGCCAACGTACGTGCGATTTGGTCTCAAATTTCCTTCTTTATCTTTGAAACAAATCATTTCAGTTTTAAAAATTATCGCTGAATCCATGTTGGCATGAAGGCCCTTTCCGGAATTCAAAAGAGACTTCGATGCAATGAATTGATCCAACACTGTCCATTCCCCTTTATAAAAATAAGAACCCTCTTTGCGCTGAAGATCATCAAGCATAAAGTTAAAGTATTTACTCTTTTCGCCGCCGGCACCAATAACCTCAGCTAAACTTTTGTTATCAGGATAATCATTAAAATCACCCATTACGAGAATTTTAGCATCCGGATATTTTGCTTCAATGTTTTGCATTTCAGATTTCAAAACATTTGCCACAGCAATCCTGTTAGGCTCACTTTCAACTTGACCTTTTCCTCTGCTCGGCCAGTGATTTAAAAATAAATGCAACCTTTCACCGTTGATAAGAGCATTCACATAAAGTATATCTCTCGTGCGAGTATCCTCCTTGTTTGGAAGCGTTACGGAAATGTAATTGAATGAACTCACTTTGACAATAGCAGGATTGTATAACATCGCCACATCTATTCCCCTTTCATCAGGACTATCCTTGTGAACGATTTCATAATGCGAATTAAAGAGTTTATTTTGTTTAATTAGATCTTCTAAAACTGCGCGATTTTCTACTTCACACAATCCGACAATACCGGGCAATAAACCAGGCAATGTGTCAATCACATCCGCAAGTCTCGATAATTTTAATTGGTATCGATCATTTGTCCACTTCAGTTTTCCTTCAGGTGTAAAATCTTCATCGATGACATTTGGATCGTCAATAACATCGAATAAATTTTCAACGTTATAGAACATTACTGTAAAATCGCCACCAGTGTCTAGTGAATTCTTATCAGAAGAAGACATTGAATTTTTGCACGATGCACCGCAAGCAACAAAACCTGCCAAAAGGATACTCAAATAACGGAAAATCTGAAATTTCATAATCTTTAAATTTTCCGCAAGATGGCGTCAAAGTATGAATTAAAAAATTTCTGTCATCAATTTTGAAACCTTCTAAGGATGCCCTGCGTTGAAAGAAGGACTATTCCTAACAAAATCATGAAAAATAAACTCTACTTTACAATCTTTATGTCACTGTTCATTACAACAGTAGCAGAAGCTCAGGCTGAAACAATAAAAATCCAGCTAGACGCGATGATGAAAGTCACCGCAGATCCCAATGCCAATTACAACTTGATATTGACCAAAGTTGCAGGCGAAAATTATGAAGGCATCATAGTGGATTATTCAAATCAGATCAAAGCCAAAGGCCGCTATGTCCAAAGAGGTAAAAAATATCTTGAAGACGGACATTTTACATTTTATTATTTGAAAGGTCAAATTGAAAGTGAAGGCGAATACGATCGTGGAGTAAAAGTTGGATACTGGGAAAGATATGATCAAAATGGCAAAAGAAAAAATGCACGCTATTACCCGGCCGAAAGTGCAGCTCTCATAAGAGAAGCAATGATGCTGGAAAAAGACGATGACAATTAGTGTCGTGTTATAACACAGCTTGAATTAACTTTGGAGCGAATCAATTATGATGCGCTCTTTTTTTTTCTACTCAGCGGGTTTAATTTCCCTTCTGCTTACAACATTGCTCTGTACAAGTTGCAGGCAAAATGTCTCTGGGCATGGTAATGTATTTCGCTACAACGAAAGCAATGGAATTACCACTTTAGATCCTGCATTCAGCAGAGACCTTGAAGTGATGTGGGCAACTAATCAAATATTTGATGGACTTGTAGAACTTGACAGTAATTTACAAGTGATTCCATCCATCGCTAAGAGTTGGAGCATATCGGAAGATGGAAGAAAATACACTTTCATTTTGCGTGACTCTGTCTTTTTTCATCCGAGTCCGTGTTTTTCTGATTCTGCTAATCGCAAAGTAGTGGCTTCAGATTTTGTTTACAGTTTCCAAAGATTGCTCGATGCAAACATCGCTTCTCCAGCTCAATGGATTTTTTCTCAAGTTGATTTAAATAAAAACAATGGATTCAAAGCTGTCGATGACACTACATTAATCATATATCTCAAACGGAGCTTCCAGCCTTTTTTGGGGATGCTTTCCATGCAATATTGCAATGTTGTTCCAAACGAAGTGATAGAAAAATATGGGGTTGATTTTCGCTCACATCCCATAGGAACAGGTCCTTTCAAATTTGCTTTTTGGTACGAGAGTATAGCATTGGTGCTTCATCGCAATGAGAGATTTTGGCAGCATGATATAGCAGGAAACAAATTACCTTATCTAGATGCCGTAAAAATTGATTTTGTAAAAGACATGTCAGTTGAGTTTCAAGGATTGTTGCAAGATCGATATGATTTTATGAGCGGAATTCACAACGCATTCAAAGACGAGCTCCTTGATCCTGCCGGCAATCTTGCAGACATTTATAAAAACGAAATCATTTTTAACAAAACACCATTTATTAAAACTGACTATTTGGGAATTATGGTTGATCCTGAAATGGAGATTAACCGTAATTCACCATTGATGGATAAGCGTGTTAGACAAGCCATTTCATACGCAATCAATAAAAAAGAAATGGTGAAATATCTGCGCAACAATACCGTATTTGCAGCCAATCAAGGATTCGTACCACCGGTACTTCTTGGTGAGTTTTCCGGAAAAAATTATTACGAATACAATCCTGAAAAAGCGAAAGAACTTTTAAAAGAAGCCGGTTATGAAAATGGTGAAAATTTGGGTGAAATTTCTATATCAACTGTAAGTGATTATACAGATCTCATAGAGTTTGTGCAGCACGAACTAAGTAACATTGGAGTCAATGTAAGTGTGAATGTGCTTCAAGGACCGGCATTGCGAGAACAATCTGCCAAAGGTCAACTTGCAGTATTTAGAAAAAGTTGGTTGGCAGATTATGCAGATGCCGAAAATTTTTTGGCTGTTTTTTACTCCCCCAATTTCTGCCCTACAGGACCAAATTACACTCATTATAAAAGCGATTTATTCGATGAAAAATATCTATTAGCCATTCAAGAAAATGATGGAATAAAAAGCGTAAAAATTTATGCTGAAATGGATAGCATCTTAATGGATGATGCACCTGTAATTCCTCTGTACTATGATCAGGTTTCGCATTTTATACGAAAAAACATTCACGGTCTAAATACCAATCCAGTCAATATGCTCGACCTAAAAGCTGTTCGAAAGTATTAACTCACTTCACGAGCTAGAATAGAATAATTATTCACTTAATTCGCCAATTGATTTTAGATTAAATCCAATTTACCTCATGCGTCTAAAAATAGACATGCACACCCATATCATACCGAAAGAATTACCTGACTGGTCACTAAAATTCGGATATGGTTCATTTATACATCTCGATCATCATCGGTCGGGGTATGCAAGAATGATGCAGGGCGACAAGTTCTTTAGAGAAATAGAATCCAACTGCTGGGACGAAGTTTTGCGAATGGATGAATATGAAAAATATAAAACTCAAGTTCAAGTAGTTTGTACAATTCCGGTTTTGTTTTCTTATTGGGCAAAACCACAAGATGGATTAATAGTGTCGCGATATTTGAATGATCACATTGCTGATGTTGTGACACGTTATCCAAAAAACTATATTGGTTTGGGCACTTTGCCTTTGCAAGATACTGATCTAGCGGTTGCAGAACTTATTCGCTGCAAAGAAATTGGTTTGCGCGGAATCCAAATTGGCAGCAATGTTAATCAGAATAATCTTCATGAGCCGATATTTAATCCGCTGTGGTCAGCCATTGAAGATCTTGACATGTGTGTGTTGATTCACCCTTGGGATATGATGGGCCAAGACAATATGAAAAAATATT
>Ga0105048_10003398_pt1 | contig 26076 bp, 20 predicted proteins | sample MAT05_FD_78382 | JGI IMG/M metagenome (GOLD analysis project Ga0105048, IMG submission 78382) | Freshwater microbial communities from Lake Fryxell liftoff mats and glacier meltwater in Antarctica - MAT-05 | ecosystem: Environmental > Aquatic > Freshwater > Ice > Liftoff microbial mat | place...
AAACGCCGACTTCGTTTGGATCGAAGATATCGCGTCGATTTTGTCGAGCCATAAGAAATTCTCCAGCCAATGAAAGTGAAAACAGTGAGCGGTGCAACGGAGACGCTAATTCTACAACAGACGGAAGAAGGGTGCAATAGCAAGATGGATGGCCCCATGAATCCGCCCCATGAATCCCCAAGAAAGTACTCGCCCGATTCCGGTTCGATAGCAACGAATTGGTTTTCGTGCTCGACTTCCAAAACTTGCTTTAGTTGCTCAGCGTAGATTTTCTTTGCTCTGTCAATGACTGATTTTGTCTCTGCTGACACCATTTTTCGATCTCCAAGAATGCTCCGGACCACGCCTCCATTGTTCACCACACCCGTCTGTTCCACACGGACAGCAGGGACAAATGCCATCGCCGCTAAATCGATGCATTGATGGCCGCAACGATGCCGGCCGCCTTAGTCCACGTCTCTTCTTCCTCTTGTTCAGGCACACTATCGGCAACGATACCACCACCGACCTGGAATTGCCACCAACCTCTCGACGCGGTAAGCGTGCGAATGAGAATATTCCAGTCCATACTGCCATCGGAACTAAAGTAACCCAGCGACCCGCAATAGGGGCCTCGGACCGTTGGTTCCAGCTCCGCGATGATTTCCATAGCGCGAATTTTGGGCGCGCCCGTGATACTGCCGCCAGGAAACATCGCTGAAACCAACTCCGTCACGCTTGACCCAGGACGCCACCGAGCGCGAATGCTGCTGACCAAATGAAGCACGAACGGAAATACCTCGACATCGCACAACTGAGTTACTTTCAACGAGTCGATTTCGCAGACGCGCGAAAGATCGTTGCGAAGCAGATCCACAATCATGATGTTTTCGGAACGGTCTTTCTGGCTGTTCATCAACTCCCTCGCTGTTTTGGCATCTAGGATCGCGTCTCCGCTCCTGCGACGGGTCCCCTTGATGGGTCGCGTTTCGATCCATCTGTCCTTGACTTGGAGAAATCGCTCAGGAGAGGCGCTTATGATTTGGGCAGAACCAATGTCCAAGTAACCGGCAAAGGGAGCAGCGTTCACCCGCCGTAAGCGTTGGTAGAGCGACGCGGAATCACAACGTGCAGGACACAGCAATCGCTGTGATAAATTCACTTGGAAAATATCGCCGGCGTGGATGTAATCGCGAGCCGTCTGAACCGCATCGCGAAAACCGGAGCTGTCAAAATTACCAAGCCAGCCGCCGCCGAGACGGGTCTCAAACTGGGGTGCGGTCAGACCATGCGCCATCGCATGAAATGCATGCATCTCAGACGCGGCTCCGGAGGAGGACCAAGATCGGTTGCTAGATTCCGGATCGTTCGTTGTTAGCAACGCTCGAAACGCATCGCATCTTGCTTTGGCTCGCTGCAAGCGTGCTTTGGACGATGAGGATTCCGGAAACCCTTGTGAGATAATCCATCCCACCTCGGTTTCATGATCCCAGGCCAAAACAACGTCGTAAAGTCCAAGCGTGGCCAACGGCAAGCCGAATTCATTGTGCCTGGCCGACGGAACACGTTCGAAACAGCGACCCAGCTCATAACCCATGAAACCTGCCACTCCACCTTGGAACGGCGGAAGCCCTGGGACGGTTACCGATCGAAATTCTTCAATCCACTGCTCCAGCTTAGCCAGCGGATCCGCCGCTACCCGTTCGACCGTGAGGACGTCGATCGGATCGGCGGCCAAGAAACTATAGCGGGATTGTTTGTCCCCGGCCAACGCGCTATCCAGCCAACAGCAATTCGGTAAATGCTTGAGCCGTTCGAATGCGATCGGCGCAGTGAGCCCGTTAGGTAGTAACTCAGCGTGAGCGGCGGTAGGGTTGGCGATCATGAACCATTGTAGCACGGCACTCCGTGCCGTGATCCGCCACAAAGCGTATCAAGCTGTACTTTTATCGACCTCAACTCTTGAATTAGACAGAAAGCTATCAAGTTTTGGCAACTAGAATTCAAGTTGGTAGTTGCGCATTGAGTCGTTTGGTCGCTATAATCTGCCTTGCTGAACCGCGACACCACCCTCGATATGAAATGTTTTGTTAAATGAGTTTAGACTGGGATAAGTTGATTTCGTTGATTCGCAAGCACGACCGGTTTGTGCTTACCAGCCATATCCGCCCGGATTGCGATGCTTTGGGGAGCGAGTTAGGGATGGCGGGAATTCTCGAGGCTATGGGAAAAGAGGTTGTGATTGTCAACGGCCATCCAACACCGCCCATTCTTTCCTTTTTAGATCCAACCGGAAGCATTCGTGTCATCGGTGAAAATATTCTTGGCGCGGACGTAAGCGGGGATTGCCTGATTGTTCTGGACACCAGCGCTTGGGCGCAACTCGGTCCGATGGCAGAAGTCCTGCGGCGTTTCGAAGGGACCAAGATTGTTATCGATCACCACGTTGGCGAAGACGATTTGGGAGCCCAGTTTTTCAAAGATACCAGTGCAGAAGCCACTGGTCACCTGGTCGCCTTGGTTGCCAAACATGCGGGGGTGCCGATCACCAAGGAGATGGCAACGGCCTTATACTCCGCCATCGCGACGGACACCGGTTGGTTCCGTTTTGCCTCGACAACTAGCGATACCTATCGAATCATTGGCGACCTTGTGGATTGCGGTGCATCACCCTCGTCCATCTACGGCGACTTGTACGAACGCGACACTCTTGGTCGAGTAAGGCTTCGCGGTCGAATCCTGTCTCGCATTCAAGTGGAAAACAATGGTCTGTTGGCTCATACTTTTGTCCGCAAGGAAGACTTTGTGGAATCGGGAGCGCTGGCCAGTGATACCGAAGATGCGATCAACCTAGCCTTGGCCATCGTTGGCGTCAAAGTGGCGTTCATCATGATCGAGCAACTAAAGGGTGGCTTTAAGGTGAGTTTCCGATCGCGATGCCATGTCGATTGCAACGAATTGTCGCGTCTTTTTGGCGGGGGTGGACACCGCGCTGCGGCCGGGGCTTTCGTCGAGGGGGACTTCAACGAACTTCAAACTCGCGTCCTGCAAGCGACGCGAGCGGCTCTCAACAACAACAAATCTGGTCATGCTTGACTTGCTTCGATTCGCAATCGCACTCTTGCCATTGGCAGCCTATATCAACGTACTGGGGTTGCTGCGACTGAGGTCCCATCCGACCGTTTTAAGCGGTGCCATGGATCTGGTCTTACTGGGCTTCGCCGTGATCGGTTTTATCGCCATTGGGCCGATCGAGCTTTTTTTCCCGAGAGCGGCTTATTCGCTATTGGGTGTATGGGTTTGGATTGTGCTGATCGCTTTGTATCTTTTCCTCTTGATGCTGATGGCATTGAACACGGTACCGACGTTGGTAGTCTACGGCTTAGATACCAGGATGCTTCGAGCTCAGGTTTGCGAACTCTTGGAGAAAGAGCAAATTCGTTCGGAGTGGCTTGGCGACTTGGTGGATTTGCCAGAGCTTGGTGTGAGGGCCTGCATTGAATCAGCAGGGCGGGGCGCCGTTTCACAGATACATGCGGCTGGCAAGCAACAGAATCTGACGGGTTGGTTTACCTTTGAAAGACTTTTGGTGGAAAAGGTCGCAACCATTCGCATCAACCAACGTAGACAAGCGATTCTCTGGTTGAACATTAGTTTTTTGCTATTCGGAATCGCAGTTGTGTTCATTGGCAAAGATTTGCCGCGCCTTCAGCAAGTGATGATCAACATGTTCGAGGCCGGATAGAAAATTTGGAGCCGGATACAAATTTTGGCGTTTTCCCAGGCCGTTGGCCTGGGCTAGGCAAACGAATGGCCCCTTGGGCCGAAACGCAACACGTGCCGAAACGCAACTCTTGGCCGGAACGCAACTCTGGCATGAAACTTGACGCGACACCGATCCTTGTGTTTCGGGCCAAGGGCCCATCCATTTGCCTAGCCCAGGCCAACGGCCTGGGAAACGCACACACACACACACGACCGCGACAGGGCCAACGGCCCGATAGTTTGCAGAGTTCAATCCCAGACATAACGCTCGTCGATTTCAATTCCATGTCGCTCACATATTTTCCGAAACTCCTCTTTGAACGATAAATTTGCATGATGCTCACTTTGCCTGCGAATATAGGCGTCAACATCGTTGCGTTTGGAATGGCTCACGGAAAACGCACCGTATCCAGCTTGCCAAGAGAACAGCGACGAACCACCATCGGTCGACTTTGCCCACTTGGACGTTTCCGTTTTTATCTGCTCAACAAGTTTTGCCATCGTGATAGTTCTCGAAAGCCCGACAAGGAGATGCACATGGTCAACATAGCCACCTGCAGAGGCGCTTACACAGCCGGTTTCCTTGACATGATGAGCCAACATGCGAAACGTCGCGTTTCGAAATGTTTCGTCCTGGAGGAACGGGCGTCGCTCTTTAGTCGAGAAGACGACATGGAGCCAAACCTGGGCGAGAGACTGGGGCATGTGAATGGTTCCTTTTAAACTGCCGGGCCGTTGGCCCTATGCGTATCATATGTCATATTTCCCCAGGCCGTTGGCCTGGGCTAGGCAAACGAATGGCCCCTTGGGCCGAAACGCAACGCTTGGGCCGAAACGTAACGCTTGGGCCGAAACGTAACGCTTGGGCCGAAACGCAACGCTTGGGCCGAAACGCAACGCTTGGGTCGAAACTCAACGCTTGGGTCGAAACTCAACGCTTGGGTCGAAACGCAACGCTTGGGCCGAAACGCAACACTTGGGCCGAAACGCAACGCTTGGGTCGAAACGTAACGCTTGCGGCAAAACGCATCTCATGGGCGAAACGCAATTCTGGCATGAAACTTGAAATGACACAAATTCTTGTGTTTCGGGCCGAAGGCCCATCCATTTGCCTAGCCCAGGCCAACGGCCTGGGAATCGCACACACACGACTGCGACAGGGCCAACGGCCCGATAGTTTGCGCTACCGAATAATCTCATTGGCTTTCAGCAGTTCCAATACTGCACTCACGCATTCGTCAACGCTCAATTCACCCGTATCCAATACCAAGTCGGGATCCTCCGGCGGTTCGTAGACCGCGGACACGCCTGGAAAATTCGGCAACTTGCCTGCTTCGGCTGCCGCATAGTGACCTTTGGTATCCCGTTGCCGACAAACGCTTTGGCTGGCTGTGCAATGCACCGTGAGGAAACGATCTTTGCCGATGACATCCGCAACCCGTTCTCGAACGCTTTGGCTTGGTGCCACAAAGGCACCTATGCAGATCAAACCGTTATCATTGATGAGCTTTGCGACGTGCGCCGATCGACGCAAGTTTTCGCTGCGGTCCTCGACCGTGTAGCCAAGGTCAACGTTCACACCGCGACGCATCGCTTCTCCGTCCAGAACCGCGACCGCGCGACCATCATCGAACAAAGCGCGTTCGACCGCGCGAGCAATGGTGCTCTTACCAGTGCCGGTGAGCCCTGTGAACAATAGTGTTGCCGCCTTTTGTCCGAACCGAGCCGTTCGCTCCGCTTCCGTAACGTCCGACACACTGCGTTGCCCGGTTTCCGTTTGTTCGTCCGTCATTTCCCAAGCGGCAGATGCCTGCTTGGCTGAATCACGATCCGAGATCATGCCGGCGCCGACCGTAGTGTTACTCATCCGATCGATAATAATGAAGGCACCCGTCCCGCGATTGCGTCGATAGGCATCGAAGTATATCGGCTGGCTCAACGTGACTGCGCATCGACCGATCTCATTCAGTTGCAGGTCTGGTGCTGGGGTTCGGTGCAATGTATTCACATCGACTCGGTATTTGAGCGAGTCGACTTGACCGGTGACCGTTTGCGTTGTGTGCTTGAACAAATACGTCTTGCCTGGCACCATGGCATCGGAACTCATCCACACGATGGTTGCGTCGAACGAGTTGCTTATTTTAGGCACGTTGCCTGGTCGAACGATCATGTCGCCGCGCGAGCAATCCACTTCGTCTTCCAGTATTAACGTAATCGATTGGGGACAGAAGGCTTCTTTCAAATCACCATCGTGCGTCACGATGCGCTCGACTTTGCTCGTACGCTTGGAGGGGAGGACCATGATCTGGTCTCCTTGGCGAATGATTCCTGACGCTACGGTTCCGCAAAAACCTCGGAAATCAAGATTTGGTCGGTTGACGATCTGAACTGGCATTCGAAAGTCTTCTAGATTTCGGTCCGAGCCGATGTACACCGACTCAAGGAAATTCATCAACGTACTGCCCCGGTACCAAGGCATATTGGCGCTAGGATCAACTACGTTTTCGCCATGCAGGGCGGCGATGGGGATGAAATGCAAATCGGGCAAATCCAAGCGCGAAACGAAGTCGCGGTAATCGCTGCAGATCTCGTCGAAACGCTCTTGGCTATGTCCGACCAAGTCCATTTTATTGACGGTAACGACCACGTGCCGAATGCCGAGCAACGAAACGATAAAGCTGTGCCGCTTGGTCTGCGTGAGCACGCCGTAGCGTGCATCGATGAGGATGATGGCCAAGTCCGCGGTGGATGCACCCGTGGCCATGTTACGAGTGTATTGCTCGTGGCCGGGAGTATCCGCGATGATGAACTTGCGTTTGGCGGTTGAAAAATAGCGGTACGCGACGTCAATCGTGATACCTTGTTCGCGTTCGGCCTTGAGACCGTCCGTAACCAGTGCCGGGTCAAAGCCGCCACCTGTCGTTCCGTGCACTTTGCTTTCGGTTTCTAACTGCGCCAGTTGATCTTCGTAGATCATTTTGCTATCGAAAAGCAAGCGACCGATGAGCGTACTCTTGCCATCATCGACGCTGCCGCATGTAATGAAACGCAATAGTTCTTTGCGCTCATGTTGATCCAGGTATGCCAAAATGTTTTCGGCTATCAAATCGCTCTGGTGTGACATAACTTAGAAGTATCCCTGCGTCTTTTTGAGTTCCATACCGGCGCCGCCGCCATCTTGGTCAATCACCCGTCCTTGGCGTTCCGAAGTCTTTGTCAAAAGCATCTCTTGAATGATCTCAGGCAGCGTGGTGGCTGTGGATTCGACCGCTCCGGTAAGTGGATAGCAGCCTAGCGTTCGAAAACGAACCATTTTATGCTCGACGACTTCGCCCGGCCGGAATTGAAAGCGATCATCGTTGATGTGAATGAGAGTGCCATTGCGTTGAACCACGGGCAGCATTTTGGCGAAGTACAAGTCCGGGATTGGGATCTTCTCCAAGTAGATGTATTGCCAAACATCCAGTTCGGTCCAATTCGAGAGCGGGAAGACGCGAATACTCTCATTGGGATTAACGCGAGAATTGTAAAGGTTCCAAAGTTCAGGCCGCTGGTTTTTCGGGTCCCAGCGATGGAATTTGTCTCGAAAGGAAAAGACTCGTTCCTTGGCCCGAGACTTTTCTTCGTCGCGACGAGCACCACCAAATGCAGCGTCGAAACCATGCAGATTGAGGGCTTTCTTGAGCGAATCGGTCTTCATCACTTCCGTGTGCTTCTCGCTATTCTCGCCGGGATCGATGCCGAGTTTGAGTCCCTCATGATTGATGTGAACGATCAACTCGATACCCAATTCGTTTTTCACGTAATTGTCTCGAAACTGGATCATTTCCTTAAACTTCCATGTCGTATCGACGTGGAGGAACGGAAACGGCGGCTTGGCCGGATAGAACGCTTTGAGCGCAAGGTGGGTCATCACCGCCGAGTCTTTTCCGACGGAGTAAAGCATCACAGGTTTTTTGAATTCCGCAGCCACCTCGCGAATAATGTGGATGCTTTCGGCTTCCAATTGCTTGAGGTGAGTTAGGTTGTATGAATTCATTCGGTCCTCAGTTCGTTTCCCTGAGCATTAAAAATCCCTGCTCGAAAATCACGGTTGAATACGCCATAAAATAATAACCCTCCCGAAATGAAAAAAGGGGGGGTGGGGCAAGCTGGGGGGAATTCTCCGTTCCCAAGCAACTATCTACAACCTTCTTAGCTTGCACGCCTGGCAAAAGAAAGGGCAGCCTCACGAAGTTGATCGTGCGAGTGGGCCGCGGAAACCTGCGTTCGGATGCGAGCCTTGCCTTGGGGCACGACTGGATAGGAGAATGCTATCACGTAGATTCCGTCGTCGAGCATCGCTTTGGCTACTGCTGCAGCTTTGGCCGCATCGAAGAGCATGACGGGGACGATTGGGTGCGAACCAGGCAGAATGTTCAACCCGGAACGCTGCATCTCCTCGCGAAAAAGCTGCGTATTGGTTTCTAATGTGTCCCGCAAATCGGTAGAATTCTCCAGCAACTCCAACGCGCGAATCGACCCGGCAACGATGGGCGGAGCAATCGTATTGGAGAACAAATAAGTTCTCGAACGTTGACGAAGCAAATCGATCATCTCGGTGTTTCCCGACGTATATCCGCCACTTGCACCCCCAAGAGCTTTTCCGAGGGTTCCGGTCATGATATCGACACGATCCATGACGCCGCAAAACTCGTGGGTGCCACGACCTCGAGGACCAACAAATCCTACCGCATGCGAGTCGTCGACCATCACCATGGCGTCGTACCGATCCGCCAAGTCGCAAATGGCGGCGAGTTTGGCGAGCGTGCCGTCCATCGAAAAGACGCCATCCGTAGCAATCAACCGAAATCGAGCGGAGCGGGCGGCCTCGAGCTTTGCTTTTAGGTCATCCATGTTATTGTTCAAATATCGGTGCCGCTGGGCTTTGCAGAGCCGAATCCCGTCGATGATGCTGGCGTGATTCAGTTCATCCGAGATGATCGCATCCTCAGGGCCGAGGATCGTTTCGAACAACCCGCCATTGGCGTCCCAGCAGGAATTGTAAAGAATGGTGTCTTGCATCCCCAAAAAGCGGCTTAGGCGTTTTTCCAAATCTTTGTGAATCGTTTGGGTTCCGCATATGAAGCGAACGGAAGCCAAGCCATACCCCCAACGCACCAGTGCTTCGTTGGCTGCTTGCTGAACGCTCGGATGCTGCGCCAGCCCGAGGTAATTGTTCGCGCACATATTGAGCAACTCACGGCCATCGGCGAGCTTCACCAAAGTACCTTGCGAGGAATCGATGACGCGTTCGGTTTTGTACGTTCCGGCGTCGCGCATCGATTGGTTGGTGGCTGCTAGGTGCTCCAGAAATAACGCGTTCATTCAGTTATCTTTTGTCGGTTTATGCGTGGACGGAATGGGCTTGGAGATCTTCGAGGTCGACAAATTCAAGCGTTGAAATATGCGTGGATTCCAAGATTATTTTTGGTGCAATTCCTGCTTTAAAGGCTTCTTTCCAACGTTGCACACACAAACACCATCGATCTCCAGGCTTGAGTCCTGGGAATCGAAAAGCCGGAACGGGCGTGATTAAATCGTTGCCAGTGTCCCTGGAGAACTCGAGAAACTCTTGAGTCATTTCAGCGCACACCAAATGCAATCCTTGATCGTCCGCACCGGACCGGCAACAACCGTCTCGAAAAAACCCGGTCGGTGGGTCCATGGAACAGGGTTGAATAGTCGTCCCTAAAACGTTTTTGGCGGCTGACATGGGTCTCGAATCCTAGGTAAGGCTCAGAAAGGAACGCTTGCCATTGTACCGTTTCCAGTGTGGCACGGCACTCCGTGCCGTGATTCGTTTCCAGTGTGGCACGGCACTCCGTGCCGTGATTCTCGACACGGGCTGCGTACCAAGGCTCGGATTAGCGATGAATTTCCGGTACGATTGTTCTTGTACCTCCAAGCAAATTTACCCTTCGACCCGACACCGGAAGCCCTAAAGTTCGTATGCGATTCCCTATTCCCTTCAAAGACTTGCTGCCCGTTGAAGCGATCAAGCAATTATCGCAATTGGTTTCACAGCCAACTTTAGTAAACGCGATCAAGGAAGCCGCGCAAAAGATAGGGCTCAAGGACCAATTCCAGTCCGGCAATATTCAACAAATTTTGCAACAAGCCGGCCGTTGGATGGAAAGCGTTTCGGAACCTTGGCTCCGCGATGCCCAACCCGGACTGATGCCCGGGATCAACGCCACAGGCGAGCTCTTCTCGAGTCGCTGGTGCACGCATCGACTTTGCCCGGACGCGATTACCCAAATGAACCATCTTCAAAGTCGTTACGCGGAGACTGTCAAACTGGACCAGCAGCTGCGCAATCTGCTAATTGGATTGACCAGCGCGCAGTCGGTTGTTGTCGTTCCTAATACGACAGTAGCCATCTATGTTTTAGCATTGGCAAACGCAACTCCCAAGGAACCTATGCGATGGGTCTTACCTAGGGTTGATTGTGTAGGTTTGTCACAAGCTGGAGCAATACAGAGTGGCAATGTCAGAGCAATTCTGGATCAAGCCAACGCCCGCACCTTCGAGATTGGAACCAATCAAGACTGCACGGAACGGGACTTTGTCGAATCGCTTCAAGAAAAAGGGTCGCGTTTGCTGATGGCTTCTCCTAATTCACTTCCCGCTGAATTTCGTTTGCAACATCTCAGCCGAGGGCTCTCTGCGGCGAAGCAAACGAGCGCAAGTGTCACCGAAATTCTGATAGACGGCGCAATCCATGATTTGGCTGGATTAGGTCTAACTAGCAAAGTGATCGCCAATGCATGGGAGGATGGCGTCGATCAGATCGTCGTGCCGGGAGACGCACTCTTGGGCGGCCCGGAATGCGGCATCATTCTTGGCAAACAAGGCTTCATGGAAAAAGTTCTCAAGGTGGTGGATGCGATGGGACTTCATGCAAGCAGCCTTACCAAAGCAGCCTTGCTTCGAACGCTGCAAGCCTCCGAATCTTATGAACAGTGGCGTCAGTTGCCGATTGGAGCGTCGCTTTCGACAAGCCTTGAAAACTTACAAAACCGTGCGGAAAGATTGGTAACGCAGCTTGCAACAAGTCCAAAGCTTGAACGAGTAGTCGCCGCTCGCAAATCGTGCCGCATTGGTGCAGGCGTCTGGGGCGGTCAACGCTTAGATTCCAGCTTGGTTCAGTTGTTCCCCAAGTCGGTGAGTCCATCGGCGATGGCAGAGCAGTTGGCAACTGGGGAACTACCGATTTGGACCAACGTCCAGTCCGACCACATTGAACTTGTGATGCGATCCATTGAGCCAGACGAAGACCGACTGATCGTTCAGCAACTCTGCCCTGAAAGCGAATGAAAAGCCGTCGGCTTTATGCCGAGGGTGCTGACCATCTGTTCTAGAGAAAAGGTAAGCATCCCCCGAGTAAACTCGAGGGCATTGTTCCTCTTCAGCTATCGTCTGGGTGCAAGGGATCGTCGGGGTCGAAGAAGAAATCTCCGAGTCCCATCGGCAAGGTGTTTCCACCAACCGCTTTTTGCTTGCGTTTCGCGGCCGCCGAAAGATCGAGCGCCTCGTCTCCCAAACAAGCTTGCAATGCCTCTCGCCAAGCGTGGTCTTTGGCCACAGGATGGTTCGATTTTTGAGACAACCGCTTGATCGCATAACGCAATACGTTGATTCCATCGCGAGCCGAAAAATCTAACTTCAACGAATGAGCATGTTGCAAAAAGTCGACCGTCATCGCCAGGACATCCGATTCGGCGAAAGGTAGATGATACTTGAGTATTTCCAGTTCGTCCTTTCGATTCGGAAACCCAACTTGAAGCGTCGGCTGCAATCGGCTCAGAATGTAATCCGGGATTTCATAGGTCGAATCATCCTGATTCATAGTCACTGCAGATCGAAACTCCCGGTGAGCACCAATCGTAATCCCGGCAACGATCGACTCCACGTATCGACGTTGATCCAAGAGAGGCGCAAGTGAGGCCCAGGACTTTTCGTTCATGCGATTGCCTTCGTCGAGAACGCAAACTGCCCCTCGAATCATGGCTGTCACCAGTGGCGAAGCGTGATAAGCGATTTTGCCGTTGCTCGAAAGCACTGGCGTTACCAGCAAATCCTCGGGCCGCGTGTCGGCGGTGCATTGATAAATATATAACTCTTGCCGACGTGCTGCGGCTGCGGCCATTGCCAAGGCTGTTTTTCCTACTCCAGGAACTCCCACCAACCTGGGCGTCAATGGCAAGTCCACTGCGTCGACAGTGAGCCAGCAAGCGGCAAGCTGGCGCAAAGGCTCTTCCTGTCCAATCCACTTTGCCGTGTTCGAAACTGGATTGCCAAGAGTTAGCGTAACCCCCTCAATGGTAACCGTCTCGCTCATTAGGTGCTCTCTCTGAATTGAAATTGGATGGTTGCGTAGGCGAGCGCAGACAAAAAATTACCGTAGCTAAATTCGTTTGCATTCTTTTTCTTCCCGAATTCACACGAATTTAGCAATCTTAAAGCGGCCTTGGTTCGGCATTTTACCAAGAGTCTGCGAAAACGGAGACGCAAGCTTGCTATAAATTCTCACGTCAAACATAGACCAACAGAAAAGCAGGCAATTCGTGTTAAGTTATGCGGGTTTTAACGCTTCTTCGTATTTCCTTTTTAATTTCTCTTTGACATTTGCCAAATCGTTCAAGTTGATTCTTCAATCTCGGATCGACCGTGGATAAATTGAGTTTGTTAACGATTTCTTGATTCTCACCCACGTAAGGCGGTCATGTCGCAATTGCCGATGCCGATGGAAAGTGAAGTGGAGTTGCTTTTGCGCAATGCTCAACTTCGCGACGAACTCGAACCCTATTTGGATGAAGCCGTCGACCTTGTTTCGATTCGACACATGTCCCTCGTCGAAGAGAACGATTTCCTGGCCTCCATCCTCGCCTGGGAACGCGCACCCACTCTCCCGATTAGCCAATGGTTTGAGCCAGAATTAAAGCTGCCGAAACCAGAAACACTCTCCGATGATGAGCTGACGTCCCTGCTTTGGCAAACGATCCATCAACTCTACAACCAACGGATCGTTCTGGCGCTGACCGATCACCTCAGCGATCGACAGCTCTACTGCTTGATCGTGCGAGATATTTTGCCCGCCTATGAAAAGCGCATTGCGGAGCAACGCAATTTTCTTCATTGGCATTGCTTGCAGGACAACGACATGGAAGGTTGGCTCAAGTATTATGCTACGGATGCGGAGCGGGACCAATGGAGAGAGGAAAACGGTACGGAGCCGCCCGAGCCGCAATCGCCGCCCTATCCTCGCAAAATGCCTCGCAAACCAAGTAATATGAGCTAATGCAAGAACTTCGACCCGTTACGGTCCTGCGACACTTCACGGAACAGACACCGGGAAGTGTCCTCTATCGCTGTGGAAATACCGTTGTGCTTTGCACAGCTAGCCTCGAGAAAAAAGTTCCGGACTGGATGGCTGGTCGAGGAAAAGGTTGGATCACGGCGGAATACAATATGTTGCCGGGGAGCACGTCCCCCCGCAAGGCGCGCGAACGCGCTGGCAAAGTCGACGGACGCACAACCGAAATTCAACGTTTGATCGGTCGGTCGTTCCGGGCAGTAGCGGACCTCGACAAACTCGGCGAACGCTCACTCACGATCGACTGCGATGTCTTGCAAGCCGATGGTGGCACACGGACTGCCGCGATCACAGGCGGTTTTATCGCTTTGGTCGACGCGGTGAATTCCGTCTTCCGCGGTGTTCCACCGAATGAATATCCGCTTCGCGGCAGTGTTGCTGCTGTTAGTGTCGGCATCGTCGACGGCTTGCCAACCCTCGATCTGGATTACGAACGCGATGTTCGGGCCGATGTCGATATGAACGTCGTTATGACCGGTGGTGGTAAGTTTATCGAGATCCAAGGGACCGGTGAGGAAGCCACGTTCGACGATGACGAACTGGCTGCCCTCGTGAAACTGGCCAAGCAAGGTATTTCTAAACTAAGCGAGATTCAACAAACAACGCTCGGCAGCGATTGGCCTTGGACTTTCTAGTGCGGTATCCAACCAAAAGTTGGGGTTCTTGCGTAGCGGAAGCCGCGTAGGCTTTCGGCGACTTCAAGCGGTAAATCCCAGTGGATTTGTCCTAACCACCGAAACTTTTGGCGAGTTCCGCTACCCCCAAATTTAGCTAACCATTTCGCTGATGTCGATGAGATAGACCTGACGGCCACCGTCATGCGATGAGTCGAAGGCAACTTTTTTCCCATCGCGACTGGCACACGGGTGATTGTCGCATCGCCATTCACCTCGATGCGTTAAGGGCGCGAGGAAGTGCCCAAGCGGCACGCGGCGGTCGCTTGGAATATGATAAATATAAGGATGCTGAAGCATGTTTGCATCGGGGTACGTGTCATTGAGCACCCACTGATTATTGGTGCCCGGCACGTAAGTATTATGGCCATTAGCCGTCATGACATCGAGTCCAATCACCTCTACTTTCGCGCTCTTGTCTTCGTATAGGTAAAAACGATCTCGGTGTGATGGATGCCAGGCCCAGGCAAAGATATGGTTTGGATCTCGCCAAACGAAATGAGATGTCCCACCCCATGGATCGAGCACATGCACGTCGGAGCCATCGAAGTTCATGGTGAGCGCACGTGTGTAGAACGACGCCTTATCTCCTTTTGCATGCCATCTGTGCAAAAAGAAGAGACGCGACCCGTCGGTGTTGCAGAGCAAGTGGTTGAACCAGTGCTTTGATGCTGGTTTGAAGTGTGCGTCCTCGCGTCCCGTAAAAGGAATTTTTACCGCATCCGCAAAAGAGAAGATAAGCGTTTGATTGCCCGACTGCATGTCGATACGCCAGATGCCTGCGTTGTCCGGAGCCAGGATATCCTTGTTGGGGTCCGGCACACCAGCATATCCGTAGCCGGGACGCGTATCATTCAATCGCCGAAAATCTGGAGCAAAGCCAACCTTGCCGTCATGACTAAGGCAATAGAACGGATTGGGCAACGTGCGTTTGCGTCCCGTCTTGATGTCCAAGATTTGGGAGACAAACTGACCTTCTTGACGGTCGTTCCATGCAACTTCGCTTTCCGTGCCAGGGACCCATTGCAGCATGCAACCTTGTTGCCAATTCCACGCGGAAGTGCTACCTAGTTCCGTCCATCTATCCTTGTTCTCGGTGTCAATGAATCCAATTTGGATGGAGTCTGCGGGCAAGGGTGAACGGCCATTGAAATCCACTTCATTTGCGAGCACGAGACGGTTCGTCGTGTCGAACAGCAGTTTGTCGTAGTAACCTCGCCAATGAAACTTAGGGCCACGTGTGATTGCGCGAACGGGTGGCAATGGTTCATTAGAATTACCAAGAGCCAACGCTTTCATTGCCTGTCCTGCGGGAATCAGTAGGGCAAGCTTTTCTAAAAAAATTCGTCTCAAGTGATTTGTAGGCATTCGTTATTTTCCTCTAAACTGCGAGATCGTTTCAATGCGTGGCCCCATTCTACAACTTGAGACGGCCTCCCAGGACCCTGTGTCCCATAGCAGGAGTTGATGATTGTGTTAAGCCCAATTGTCGCTATTGTAACGTAGTTTTGGCCTGTTATTTCATTGCTATAAGCGATAATTTCGCCTTGCCAAGGAATGCCTTGTTCGACGAAACTAGTGGACTTGGCTTTTGCGGATCTACTACCCTGGACGGAACAAAACGGCATGACGAACCTGGCACAACTGGACCCTCCCAAGGCGACCGGATTGATTGTCCATATACTCGAAGCAATTGCTCTTTTAGAAAAGAAAATACGACCTCAACAGCTATTAATGGCTCGCTATTACACGGCGCAGGACCAGCCGCGACTCAAGAAGGGCGAAAGTAGCCTTCAATGGGATTTCGAATTGCAGGGCGTCGCACCCGTTCGAGGACAATTCAACACTAGCATTCTGTTTGAATTGGATACCAAGCAACTCGGGAACCTCATGGATCCGAACGGGGGGCGGGTTATCCGCCAGCTTAACGCCCAGTGCAGTTGCGTAGAAACCGTAAAACCTTGCGTTCACCAAATTCATTGCTTGCATTACATACGGCGGCATTTGAGTGGAAAATCGGCCGAAGACGCCATTCAATGGATGCAAAGCTGTGTCACCGACGGACGCCATGCAGGACGAAAACTCATTGAATCGCTTGGCTATCTGAAAGATGCTCCCGTTGCGCCAGACACGCCGGCCGATGAGATGGAACGCGACCGCCTCATGCGGATCCAATGGCGATTGTCCTTCTCCAATAGCACCGTCAAAGTAAACGCATACCTACAAACCATGCGCAAGAAGGGTGGCTGGAACAAAGGACGTCATCTGCGAGACGGGTTAGACACGGTCGAGGAAGCTGCGCTTGTCCATCCATCGGACCGAATGCTGATCTTGTTGTTGCAATCCGCCGAAGAGTCTTATCGTGGTCAAACACCTCGCATCGTTCGCGAATGCCTAAAGCTACTACAAGACCATCCGCATTTGACTCTAGACGACGAACTTCAAACGCCCATTCGAATCAAAGAATGCCCGATCGAAGTTCGTATCGACGAAGTCGAGGACATCTACAAGCCGAGCATCTATCAGGGCGAAGTTCAAATTGTCTCCTTGCGGGACAATCCTGACTACTTCATGGGGACGATCAACAATCACGAAACCATGATGCTGCGATTGGATCGGGATCAGCGCAGCATTTGGGTTAGCAGTATCGACAATCGAATGAAACGATTGATCGAAGACTTGCACGCAGCCGAACGTCGCGAAGCGGTGCTTGACCAAGAGACTGCCGAACAATTCGCCGACTTAGTCGCAGCCGCAGCCGATCCCAAGTGGATTCAAATCAATCTGCCAGAGCGACTCGCTGGCCCCGAGCAGCCTTTGGAACCAAACATCGAAGTCCACCTGTCTCCGTTTGGCAAGGAAAGCTTGCTCGTCGGATTGAGAGTGGCTTGCGATGTCGTAGCCGACCAACCCGTTCCGGGTATGGAACCGGATCGCCTGCGTGTTGCGACGCCAGCCGGTCGATTTCAACTCTTGCGGGCACTCGAAGAAGAATCTATTCGAGCCGACGAGATTGCTGGCGCATTGGAACTTGGCCAATTGCTTTACGAGAGTCCATACACTTGGATCGCAGAGAATCCAGATCTTGCTCTCGACTTGCTCCAACGCATCCAATCGTTGGGCGAAAACGCTCCGACGGTCTGTTGGCCCAAGAGCCAGCCGATGAAGATTATCGGTGAGATTACACCTCAGCGTTTGCAAGTTCGTTTGACGAGTCAGCGCGATTGGTTCGGCGTCGAAGGAGTTGCAAGGCTTGAAGGGCTTGAGATTCCATTGGCGGAACTGCTAACCGCGTTGCGAGGTGGCCGTAGGTTTGTTCCGCTTGGGGACGGCCAGTTCGCCATGATCTCCGAGCAACTGCGTCAGCGGCTTAACAGCATTCAAGACGTTTCGCAGAGTGACTCGGGAGCCATCCGTGTTTCAAGAGCCGCGACGGCTGTCGTCGAAGAAGCCCTCGGAAGCGACATCAGTTACGAGTCCGATATGTCATGGCGCGATGCGTTGGATCGATTGGCGGGCGCCAGAGTTCTTAAACCAGTGGTGCCTTCGAATTTGAATGCCGAACTTCGCGATTACCAAAAGACGGGTTACGCTTGGCTCGCCAAGTTAGCGCATTGGGGGATTGGTGGTTGCTTAGCGGACGACATGGGTTTGGGTAAAACCGTTCAAGCCCTGGGTGTACTACTGGACCGAGCGAATAAAGGCGCAGCCTTGATCATTGCTCCGACCAGCGTTGGGGTGAATTGGCAGCGAGAAACAGAGAAATTCGCCCCGTCGCTCAAAGCCAAACTCTACCGCGAGCATGACCGACAAACGTTGGTGGACTCCGCTGGCCCCGGTGATTTGATTATTACGAGCTATCAGTTGCTACAACGCGACGTCGATCGTTTCACGGCTAGATCCTGGCACACGTTGGTTTTGGATGAGGCTCAATTCATCAAGAACTTCCAAACCAAGACGGCACAAGCTGTTCGTCAATTGGATGCGGACTGGCGTATCGCCCTCTCGGGCACTCCGCTAGAAAATCACTTGGGTGAACTCTGGAGTTTGATGCGTACGGTCAGTCCAGGCTTGCTTGGTTCCTGGGACCGTTTCCGCAAGAGCTTTGCGGAGCCAATTGAACGGCAAGGGGACAAGGATCGTTTGAAAGCGTTGGGACGTGTTGTTCGACCCTTCATTTTGCGACGAACCAAAAAAGAAGTTTTGTCTGAATTGCCGGACCGCACTGAAGTGGTGAGATTGGCCGAGCTATCTGAGGAAGAACGCCAAAAGTATGATGCTGCACGTATGGCGGCGCTTGCTGAAATCACCAAGCCAGGAGACGGAGAACACGAATCGCAAATGCGCATTCGCGTCTTAGCGTGGCTTACCCGATTGCGTCAGTTGGCTTGCCACCCAGGCTTGGTCGACAAGCGTTGGGACAAATCGTCCGCCAAGCTTGATCTGTTCATGGAGATCGTCGGAGAACTGCGAGAAGGGGAGCACCGAGCATTGGTCTTTAGCCAATTCGTTCAGCATCTCTTGTTGATCCGTGGTGCGCTCGACAAGCTCGGGATCAAGTATCAGTACCTTGACGGATCGACACCAACCGCCAAACGGCAAGAAGCGGTCGATCGATTCCAAGCTGGCGAAGGGGAACTCTTCTTGATCTCGCTCAAGGCTGGTGGAACGGGTCTTAATCTAACTGCGGCGGACTATGTGATTCACATGGATCCATGGTGGAATCCGGCCGTCGAAGACCAAGCAACCGACCGGGCACATCGAATCGGCCAAGAGCGAGCGGTAACCGTCTATCGCATCGTTGCCAAGGACACGATCGAGCAGCAGATTCTTGCATTGCATGCCGATAAGCGCGAGCTGATCAGCGGAGTGCTCGATGGCGCCGATCGAGCAGGTCGCATGAGCACCGACGAACTGGTGTCACTAATCAAATTGAGCCAAGCGGAAAGCTAAGCTGCACCGTCGTCACCTTAAGGCGAACGGCAGACAGATGACTACCAGGCCAGACCACAGTGTGGCACGCCCAAAGCGATTAGCGATGGGCGTGGGAAGTGTGGCAAATGACTCTAGCGATTCACCACGCCCTTCGTACCTCAGAGCGTGCCACCCAGTTTATAGGTAGATTGCAAACTGCCCCTCGTCTAACGTCAGCGACCCGAAGGAATTTAGCAAAACCGAATCGATTTGAAGAATCTTGAGTAGTCAACGATTTGGTTGCAAGAAACCGCATGGACCGTCCGTCGCGGCGCGAACGGACCTACGATTTCACCAATCGATAATCTACAAGCCTCAATCCAATGCTGACCCCCAGCACAGGAAGCATGGTGAAAAAATTGATCCAGACGAAGTGGAGAAAATCGGGGCCTCGCAACTGAAGTGATGCGAAAAGCGAAACTTCACTCACGGTAGCCAACACGGACAGCCCAACCACCAAAATAGTTGGGAATACACAGCGTTTTAACGATAGGACGGAGAAAAACACCGGGACACATACAATGCAGGCCGAGAAAGCCAAGTAAACGAAAATGGGTAGATCGCCGCCCGTCGAATAACGTCGAGCGAATGGCACCAGGAATCTGCCTGCCGTCAACAGCAATGCAACCGCTGTCGTTACGATCATCAAGTGCCGAATGCCATATTGGCTGACCATGCTTGTCCCGACCGATCCACTGGTCGGGATGGTTTTCTTAAACAGCCTAACTCCAAATCCCATCCAAAGAATCCAAACAAGTAGTTGGACCATCGCTGCAGTCAAAAACTGACTAAGGACAATCAGAAAAAAGATATCTCCGTCACCAGAAAAAAGAAATACAATTGGAAAAACCACCAAAAGCACCGACGCCAGCGGCAGTCGTAACTTTTTGGTGCCAGGGCCTAAAACTGTCCAGGATGATGCGAGGATGGCATACGCAAACGTCGACCCAAGCAATAGGCCAACCAAAACGTGGCTGTCGGATCCACGGAGGGAATTTGAAGCCAGAATCGCGATTGTCAAGGCAGTGTAGCCAACCAACAAACACAGTAGCTTCTGCTCTCCATTCATGCTATTTCACCTTTTGTTGTTTGCCTCAATCGCCCAACGCATGAATCGTATTATGGATGACCCCTTCGGCCGGCTGGCCGGTCAAAGTCCGGAATGCGAATTTGATCTCCATGCACCACGTCGGCGCCAACTCAGCGGCATCCATTCGAACGGATTTGCCATCCGCCGAAAGGTCTAAGGAACGCACGGCCAACGTCTTTTCATCGTAGTGGTCGGATCCGTATTTCTTGGATCGTTTCAGCGCCCAAGTCTTAATCTTAATGTTTTTTGGATCCAACGATGCCGGCTCCATCGGTTCCGCAAACGTCAATTGCAGACCGGATTTCTTGGCTTGAAGAGCCACCGGGAGCACGATCGGTTGATCGGTTGGCCGCAGCCGATAAAGACCACCTGGACTGGTTGCATTTCCCGCCCAAGCAAACATGCCGCACAAATAGAGCTGTTGATCTTGTGGACGAAAGCGGCCCCGCATGACTCCCGTCGGAAAATTCGGGATCGGCAACTCGATCATGCCACCTTGTCGAACACCGCCAACCTGTTCGTGAAGTACCGAGAACACTTTGCCGTAACCGTACGACAAGTTCAACAGACTGCCATTGAGTGCTTTCCAGCTTGGGCTATCGACCCACAGCAATTCCGCTGGCGATCGGTCGAACGCGTTTGTTATCCAACACAGCGGCGGTTCCATGGCCGAGTCCGACTCATCGGTGACATCATGGTAGCCAAACATGTTACCGTAAAATTTGGGCTTGCCGGATGGGTTCAGTGTCACCCAATTGATTCGGTTCTTAGGATTCCAAAACCCTTCTTGATCGGTCACCACAAACGAGCCATCTGGATTGAGACAAACGCCATTCGCGGCTCGGAAACCAGTCGCAATAATATCGGTGCGAGTACCATCGGGAGTCACGCGAAGAAGCGTGCCGTGCTGTGGCACAACGGCAACCAGCGCATGCCGACCCGACTTTGCATAGTAAAAGTTTCCTGCCTCGTCCACCTGCAAACCCATTGCGAACTCATGGAAGTGTTCCGTGACTTGATGATCGTTGTTGAGGCACTGATAAAAGTCGATTTCTCTATCGCCATTCAAATCATGAAGTACGGCAAGCTGGTCGCGGCATGTGAGGTGGATCTTCTCTCGGATCACCTTCAAACCAAGCGGTTGATAGAGGCCGGAAGCAATGCGTTGCCATTTGAGAATCCCTTTGTTCCCATCCATGCGAACGTGCCAAACATCGCCATCCCAAGTGCAGATTGCCATGCTCCCGTCGGCATAGAAATCGAGGCCCGAGAATCGCATTTGTGCCAACCAAGGATTCGACTCGGGAGCGGTCAATACGTCGACTGCAAAAGGACCTTTGTCAAACGAAGTCGTCGTCTTGGTCTCTAAGATTTGAGGCCATCGAGCTGGGCCACCCATCGTGAGCGGCTTCAAATCGAACGAAGCATCCGCCATTTCCGCTCCGAGTGAATTTGCGTGTGAGGCCAGATTTGTTTCGTTTTCCGGCTGGTAGCTGGTCATCCAAAGCGTGAATTTGAGCGGGTCTTTTCCAGCAGGGATTTTCACGCGTAAATGACCATCTTGGTTGACCCAAGAGAATTTCTCGGTGGCAGGCAGCACGCCCGCTGCCAGGGTTGTCGTCAGTACCGCCGATGGGGACGCTTTGTCTCCGACCAAGTCTAAAAACCCACTCTCGGTTGTCTCTGTCAACTGCAGAATCAATTCGCGATCTCTAGGGCCAATATTCATCGTTCGCAAAAACGTCGTTGGTAGTTTCCCAGTGGCGCTTGAAACGGAACCAGGTGACTCAAGCAGTTCCGCATTTCCGACGGCGTAAGAAAATACGACCTTAGACCCATGATGGTAAAGGCCACGAAACTTGCCCCATTCTTTCGGCAATGGACCATAACGACGTTTGTCACGGCCTTCGACCCGTTGGTCATCCACAAACAAACCCGTTGATGGATCCGCCCAGCCGGGGCCATTGCCGTTAGCCAATGCGACGTCTCCACTGACTCGAGGATGAACTTGGTGTTCGCCATTGAGTTGAATGTCACGCCAATCGATAAATCGGGAGCTTTTTCCACCCTCCCGTGCCTGCCATGCTGCGGAAACGCGCAGCGTATCCGTATCAAAAATCATCCAATGCTGGCCTCGCGAAACACCCCCTGCGCCGGAATCGAGTCTTACGGCCGTTCCTTTGTACGCAATGTTGAGCGTTCCTCCCGGCGTTTCGTAACAGTGGGTCAAGCTAGGACCATAGTCCATGGCACTCCATGCTTCGATCTTGCTCGGTTCTGGACCACGCGTATCCCCCTTCGGCAAACTGGCGATATACGTCGGGTCAAGCGCTGCCAGTTGGGATGGATTGTGTGGTCGCAGATACGTCTCGCGAAGATAGTGGATGACGTCGTACTTTTGCGATGGGACCATCCAAGTTTGGGCGGGCATGAATCCGAAGCCGCGAGTCAGGGTCCGATACAAAGAAAGCGGATCGTTGCCATTCTTGAACTTACCCTCCGCGAACCGCATGGCCGTTGGAAGCGAACCCACTTGGTCTTTGGTACCATGACAATTGCCACACACACGGCGATAGATGGCTTCGCCGCGGGTCAGCGAGTCCGGCCCCCAATCGTTGATGAAGCCGACGTGATCAATTCGCTCTTCGTATTCAGGCAGCTTGAGAGTTAGCAATGCATCCGATGGTTGCAGTTCCTTAGCGCGCGACACGCCACCATCTCGAATCTCAATCAAATAGCGAACCAAGTCAAGAAACTGCTGCCGACTGGTAAGTTGATTGATCTGACCAGCAGGCATGATCGATTGAGTTTGGTTCGCAAAACTTTCGATATCGCCTTTTAGCACTGTAATCAGTTGGTTGTTGCCGTCTCGTAAAACTACCTTGGCATCCGTTCGTTCCACCAGCAAGCCGGTCAAGGTCTCTCCATCCGAGGTGAGAACGCTTGCGGACTCGAAGCCTTTGCGAATGGATTTAGACGGTTCGAGGATAGCCTCGACGATGGCTTCATTCGTTAGAGGTTCTTTGGTGTTGGCGAGATGAGGTCCAAGTCCGGTTTGGACTCCGTCGCCCACCGAATGGCATTTCGAACAGGCCATGGAAGGTTGGAAAAAGACGATTGCACCCCGAGCAGCATCTCCTTCCTGTTTGGCCATTTCCGCCAGTGCTTGTGGGGCAAATCGCTTGAGGTCCTGCTCGAGATATTGCGATTGGGCAAACTCGGTACGACAAACAACGAAGATCAAGAATGCGAAAGTCATGAAACCGAAACGCATGGAACTTCTAATCATCGGTGCTCTCATAAAACGCTCATAGAAACTGGATCCCAATGTGGCGCGGCGCGTGCCGTGATTTTATTACACGCTTGAGCTAGCGCTCTGGGCGCGTGCAACAGGGTTGGTTTTTTGTGGCGGAGCAAGTCCACCAGTGCTCTATCCTCCGTTGACGCGATTCGATGGTACCCAAAGTTACGAACAAATGCAAGAAAAACAAATACGTCGTTACCAAATCCGAAAAAGGAATCTGAACAACGAAGCACGCCAAGGGTAAATGAGGCCGTGTCGAAAATTTTTTCGCAACGTCCAAACGTCCAAGAGAATCGAGAATGCCATTTCGCTGGATGCAAAATCCTTCTTGGAGACTATTCCGATTCTCCTATTCAATCCGCTTTACAGCCGCAAAAGGCGACAAAGTCGTAGAGCGACACTGCCACACTATTGCAACTCCCCCTTTTTTATCGTTGCGTTTGCCTGATCGCACATGATCGCGACAATTTTATCGAGTTTGGCGAAACGGGGGTCGTGCGTGTGCCCTCGCACATAACGTGCGAAGATCTGTTGAAGAATCACGGCAATCTTAAATACGCCGAAGCAATAGTAGAAGACGGCATGGGTTACCTCACGACCACTCTTAGCCTGGTACCGTTCGATCAATTCTCGCCGCGTTAGATTGCCTGGTAAGGCAGTCGGGCCGACGGCCGTCAACTGCAATTCCTCTGGATCGTTGGCTTCCACCCAGTAGCCCAGCATGGTCCCAAGATCCATGAGCGGATCGCCGATGGTCGCCATCTCCCAATCCAGGACTGCCTCGATGCGTGATAGGTTGGCCGGATCGAGCAAGAGGTTGTCGTACTTGTAGTCGTTGTGGATGATCGAAACGCTCGAATCGGCGGGTACGTTTTCGTTTAACCACATCGCGATTCGATCCATGCCAGGAATTGGATCTGTCATGGCTTGAGCATAGCGTTTGGACCAGCCGGTCACTTGCCGCAGGGCGTATCCCTCGGGTTTTCCCAGATCGCTTAGCCCCGCGGTCTGATAATCGAGCGAATGGAGCAAGACGAGGTTGTCGACCACCGCCTCGGATAAGACTTTTGCGGTGCGAACGTCGATGTCTATCTCACGCGGAAGCTGCTTTCGCAGAATGACTCCATGCCGGCGTTCCATCACATAGAAAGGATCGACTAGGACGTTTGGATCTTCGCAAAATAGATAAGGTCGAGGAGCGGGCGCGTAGATGGAGTGTAACTTCGAGAGTACTCGATACTCACGTCCCATGTCGTGTGCCGATTTGACTTGATTACCAAAAGGGGGCCTGCGCAAAACGAACTCAAGCGTTCCAAAGCGAATGAGATAAGTGAGATTCGAGTGACCATGCGAGAATTGTTCGACTGAAAGCGTTCCCGCCGCATTTGGCAGATGTTCCTTAAAGTAAGTTTCGAGACGCTCGAGCGGTAATTCCTCGCCTCGTCGAACAGGAGTTGGCGTGTTGAGATCTGTTGGCATGTGCGATCGGTTTACTTTTAGTGGCCAAAAAGAGTGGGTTAACGGTAAGTCCAATGCTTCGGATCGGGTAGATGAGGGACAGCATTGAATCTATCGAGCGTCATTCGATCTCGGTCAAACACAAACTCGGTAAGAGAGCTATTAAGAACTCGCCAGTTCAATTCGAGTGCAATCGGATCGGGAGAGCATAAAACCAATTGCATAGCGGCACCAATGAAGCCACCTGACGTCACGATGGCTACGCGGCCACCTTTGAGAGTCTTCCGTTGGATTTCTCGAATGGAACTTTCGACTCGTTGCCGAAACTCGGGCCAACTCTCGACGTTGGCTAAGGGTGTTTTCTCCGATTGCCAGTGCAGCAACAGTCTTTCAAACATCAATTGGAAACTGCGAAGGTGTTCTTGAGGCTGAGCAGTCTGGTGTCTGCTGGCGTCGATCAGGCTGGCGAAATGGGGATCCAGATTGGCCAATGCTGGAGCAAGATGCTCTATAAAACCTTTGAGATCGTATTCGTCCAGTCCTGAAAGCTGGATTGGCTCAGGCCATTCACCGTCGGTTTGTCGATAGGCCTCTCCAATGCATTCGGCCGTTTGTTTCTGCCGCAGTCGTGGTCCGGTGTAGACGGCATCGAAACGATAGCCATGCAAGCCCCAGTATCGGCCAAGCGAACGCGATTGCTCTTCTCCAACGGCTGATAACCGGTCGTAATCTGCGGCAAAAAAAGATGCTTGGCCATGCCGAATGAGTGTCATCGTACTCATGTGAGTTTTTTATTCTGGTCTTGTAAACGCCGCATGCCACGTAACCAGCGATCGTAATCGTTGGCCTTGTGCTGAAAGAACGTGGCCACTTGAGTGTGCGGTAAGATAAGGAAACGTTCTTCCGCCAATCCCGCTACGACGGCATCTGCAACGGCTTCCGGCGACACGGCGGTTGCCTTAAGGTATTCCCCGACTGAACCTTGGACGCCGTCGAGCATGGGTGTCTGCACCCCTTGCGGACTTAGGCATGAGACTCGAATGCCTGACGCTTGGTGGGTTATGGATAGCCATTCGGCCAAGCTGACAACGGCATGTTTCGTTACGGAATAAGGGGCTGATCCGACCTGCGTTAGAAGTCCCGCCGCCGAAGCGGTATGAAGAAGATAACCTAGCCCACGTCCGATACCGCTGCCGCCACCTGTCACCACGACTACTTTGTTTTGAATTTGCATAAGGACTTTTAGGGATCCTGTGTTCGTGGCTGAGCGAGGCCCTCGCTCAGTCTGAGTAGTCTAGCCGGTCGTTCGAAATATTTTTTCGCTTCCAAGAACCAATTGTGCGTTTTTAGGGCGAGCGGCAGACAGAAGTCTACCAGGCCAGGCCACCGTGTGGCACGCCCAAAGCGATTAGCG
>Ga0105048_10003400_pt1 | contig 26067 bp, 22 predicted proteins | sample MAT05_FD_78382 | JGI IMG/M metagenome (GOLD analysis project Ga0105048, IMG submission 78382) | Freshwater microbial communities from Lake Fryxell liftoff mats and glacier meltwater in Antarctica - MAT-05 | ecosystem: Environmental > Aquatic > Freshwater > Ice > Liftoff microbial mat | place...
ATAATCGAATTAAGTTGATCAAGCGTCAGGCTTATGGGTTTGTGAATTTTGTTAATTTTCGCTCTAGACTTTTAGCTTGCCTTTCTCATTAGTAGCTCTTATCACCTCAAACCCAGAAGACCCCTTGCTTCTCATTAGTAGCTCTTATCACCTCAAACCCAGAAGACCCAATTTTATATTATTGGTAGCAAGCAGTTAGTCAGGTTAGTGACGGCATTTAATACTTTACCGGAGGATGTGGAAAAAATTTATTGAGGTAGCGATCGCTGCAACAAATTAATCCTAATTAGCTCGCTCCCAACTCCTTTGGATCTCTTGCAAAATTTGAGAATTTATGGGGGGTAGCATCTGGACTTGGGGATTGGTTTGCACTCCCGGAATATTTTTTGCCCAAGCGCTATTGGGGATATTTTGTAAATCTGTTCCTGCGTTGATAGGACGCAAGCCGAACTGGGCAAAAACTACTTGTTGTTTGTTGTCTTTGAGGAAATCTAGAAATTTCTGGGCAGCAGCGGCAGTATTTCCATCTACCTGACGGCGCACGATCGCAGCGGTAGGTTTAGTTTCTACCGTGGGGTTGAGATAATAAATTTGGTAGGGTTTCCCTTGAGAGGTTTGGGATTGCTCCCAGCGATTGAGGGCAACACTTTCGTAGATGGTGGTCACATCGGCATCGTTAGGGCCTCTGGCAATAAATTCTTGGAGGAGGGTATCGGTCGATCGCGGGGGTTGATAGACGGATTTTTTGATCACGCCTAAAAGAGCTTGAGTAGCTGGACTATTGAGAGTAGCCGCATCTAAGTTGCCAGCTTTGGCTTGAATCCATAGCCCCAAAGTAAGCTGCCCACTATTAGAACGAGTTGGATCCGTCATCACAAAATCAAAACTGCCCCAGGCTTGATTGCCGCCGATCGCGCCCCAAGATTTGCCCTGCATGGCTTGCTCGACTCTATTCCAATCAAATTTGCCGCCGGGGAATAGAACTTGTCCGCGATCGCTCCACGCGATTCCTACCAAAAATGTTTTAGCTAAGGGTTGGGGTGTACCATAAAAAGGTTCTCCTTGATTGGTAGCTTTGAGGCGATCGGCCAACTCTTGCAAAATTTCTCCATTAGCCGGAATCAAAATAGTGGGTTGAAAATCATTCTGGCCATTGAGAAATTTATTAGCAATTTCCTGAGAACCTTGAAACTTTAACTCAATTTGAATATTGGAGTTTTCTTTGGTAAATTGGGTAGCTAATTTTTCTAGGGGTTCCTGCAATTCTGTGCCACTAACAACAATAATTTTTTGCTGAAGTCCGGGAATTGGCACGTAGGTTAGCACTAAAGAAGCGACAGCAATACCGAAGGATGCAAATAGGCGAGAGGATTTAGGCTGCATATTATTTCATTTGTTAGTTATTACCACTCAAGTTAGAACTATTTTGTAGGTTGGGTAGAGCGATGCAATAATGATTCTGTAGGATGTGTATAGCCTAAGGCATTCAAGAAAAGGCGATAGCCGTAACGCATCAAATCCATTAATAGCAGGGGTTTTGCAATCTACAATTTAATTTGTCGAGCCAAACTGTCAAAAATCTATTTCATTATTTTAGTGAAGCCACTCCATTACGATGTCTTTTTACCTTTTACTTATTGCCTATTTCCGAAGCAGCAAATCAAAGTTGTCTTGAAAACTACTTAGTTCTTGGGAGAGTTCTTGGAGTTCTCCTTGGGTTTGTACATCGCTTAAATTGGCATTTCGTAATCGATTTTGGAGGTTCTGAAGCACACCACCAGAATCTAAAACTAAAGTTTGCAAACTGGTGACTTGGGCTTGGCGGGCATCTCTCCCCTGCTGGGCTAACCGGAGATTATTAGTCAGGCTGGTGGCTAGTTTCTGTAATTGTTCCTTGGCTATGCCTTGGCTGGGAGGGATTTTGGCTTGGACTTGCTGTAATTGTTTTTGTAATTCAGGAATGGAGAGGAGGGAATCAGAGCCGGAGAGTTGATGAGCAAGCTGAGTGATTTTTGGAGGTAATTCTACCGCCCGATCGCAGGCATACTGCACTGCCACCAACAATTCCATCTGGCTACTATCAACTAATAACTTGCCTGCTTCTTGACGGAGTTCCCCAGCTTTAGTAGCCAAGTCTTGAGCCTGAGACTGGACTAGTTGAATTTGTTGTTCTAGCTCTGGGTTATCTAGATTGAGGCTGACGGGTTCTTGCGATCGCCGCCAGCTTGCCCCTAGGAGGGCGAGGGATCCTGCTACGGGTAGCATGATTTGACTCGGTAAATTAACTATCCTTACTCCCAACATCAGGGTAATTCCAGCTACTAAAATAACTAAGGGATATTGAAAAGGATTGGCTAACTTCATTAATCTCCTTAAAACTCTACCTGCAAATTATCCATGATTTTACCAATACTGGCAGGATCGCCCTTGGAATAATAACCAGCATTAAGCTCGGCAACTTTTTGGAGAGCTTTAGCATTAAACTCGCCATCATTTCCGTAGCCAATAGTAAAGAAAGCTAACCTTTCATCACTAGAAAAACCACTTTTCTTGATCTCTTCTCCCAACTTATCCAAGGAAATTTTAGAGCCAGAATCTTCACCATCGGTTAATACTAAAACAGCATTAATAGCATTGGGGGCGCGATTTTTCTGGAGCCAATTCCGAGCAGTTAAGATCGCATCGTAAAGATTAGTTCCACCATTTGCTACCAGCCCTCCTACAAAGGCAACACCCTTTGCTTTCCCTTCGGGAGTTCCTTCAATTATAAAAGGCGGACGGATCTCATTGCTAAAACTAATTACTGCAATTTTTTCCTTCGGTCCCAGCTTATTAATGTAATTCAGCAGAGTATTTTGGACTGTGGACATTTTCTCGCCTTTCATGGAGCCGGAAGTATCCACTACTACCACTACTTGAGATGGTCGTTTAGTTACCTCCTGCCAAGATTTCAGCATGGCATCTACTACCTCTGGCTGGGGTGGGCGGTAGGAATCGTAAGTAGCTTGGGGGTTTACGCCAAATTCTGGGGTGATTTTTGCTCCCAAGGGGATACCAGGAGTGCCGGCACGCAGCCCCAAGTTAGTGGCAATTTGTTGGTAAGGGGGCGATCGCCAAGCCTCAATTACTTTATTCACCGCCGCCTTTTCCTCTGCACTCACCCAGGGGGCATTGGGTAGAATTAAGCGCATGTTGGAGCTAAAGGTAGATTTGGGATAAATCGCTTGTAGCTTGGGCGATCCAGCAGGAAGGCTAGAGTTGATCCCTACCACAGAAGATTCATAGACCGAACCCACGGAAGCCCAAAATACACCATTCTGCGCCATCGCCTTAGCAAGGGAATTTGTAGATACGCCATAGCGGGTAATCTTGCTTTGAATTTGCTGCACCTGTCCTTGGAACTGAGCTATATCAGCGGTGGTTAGATCCTCGGGACGCTTTCCCGATACAGAGGCGTACTGAGCGACTAAGGCTTGCAATCCAGAATTAGATTTTGTGGGAGCGGTGTGAACATAGTTGATGGGGATCGCGGGAGCTGCTGGGTCTAGATCTTTATGGGTTTTGGCAGTAACTAGAGCCTTAAAGAGATCAGGGATTTTTTGCAAGCTGGGAGCTAGGTCTGGCTGGGTCATAAAAACCATCGGACTACTAGCCAGGAGGGGAGATTCTATAATTTCGGGGATCTATTTTTGCCCTGGAAATAGTTGATTGAAACGATAAATTAGCTGGGATTGGTAAATTTCTCCATCTAAGGAAACTAAGGAAGGAAATTGGGTATCTTCTGGTTTAATCGCTCCAGATTTTAGCTGTTCTCCAAGATTAACTAAGGTAGTCACTACATCACCGCTACCTTCTTGTTGGCAGATAATTCTAAACTCAGTCCCACTATCTAATTTGGGATTTTGTTTATTAAATTCCTGAGCGGCTTGGGTGCAAAAATCGCCTAAAGCACTACCTACCAAAACTTTGATTTTTAAGCCTGTAAAATTATCGGCACTATTTGCAGAGTTGCTTGAGGAGCCACCACAGCTAACTAACAGTAGGCAAGCTATGGGTGCGATCGCCCGCCCAGAACCATAAAAAATAAACTTGGGTAAATTTCTTAAACAATCTAGCCTAACAGAATTAATCAAAGAAAAAGATAACAAGGATATAAGTTTGTAGTAGATCATGAATCCTCAAAATACTGGGGCTACTAAGGGGTTATTTCTTAGAGAAATCTCGGAATTTCCTAAATAAAAATTGAGCGATATTTTAGCAACAATCTTAGATTGTTATCTTCAATTTAACATATTTCCTAGAGGACAATTTTAATTTCCGGTTAAGAAGGAAGTTTTGGGGCAGTTTAAAGATTAGAGAATCTACTTAATTCTTAATATTTTGAGTTTTGCAGATGCTCTCTTCGCGGCCCTAGCATTTATTAATACCTAAAGATTTCCCTTAGATTTCCCCAAAACTGATAAACCGCAAGGAGCGATCGTAAAAAAATGTATCAATCATTGCAAACTCCCAAGGCTAATCTCCATAATATTTAAGAAAATTTTAAGGCAGTGCATTTCAGGTAGCACAAATGTCCTTATACTTCAGGCATAATTACAAACCAGTAACCAAAAAATCAACTTCAAGATAATCATGCGCAAAAATCATCTGTTATTGGCGGTTCTTCCTATTCTTGCATCTCTAGCAGCTTGCAGTGCTGCTGTTAATACCACCAGTAGCCCCTCAGGTTCACCTGGTGGAAAAGACACTGCTGCCGCTCCTAGTAAAAGTCGTCTGGATACGGTTATCAGTCGGGGTAAGCTGATGTGTGGAGTTAGTGGCGACCTGCCGGGGTTTAGCTTTGTGGATCAATCGGGCAAATATTCTGGTCTGGATGTAGATTTTTGCAGGGCTTTAGCTGCTGCCTTGTTTAACGATCCAGAAAAGGTAGAGTATCGCAACCTCACTTCTAAAGAAAGATTTGAAGTCCTCAAAGCCGGAGATGTGGATCTTCTGAGCCGTAACAGTACTTGGACTACCGGCCGGGATACTGGCTTGGGTCTAGAGTTTGTCTCCACAATGTTTTATGACGGTCAAGGGATGATGGTGAAGAAGGATGCCAACATCACTAAATTAGAAGATTTAGCCGGAAAATCTGTATGCGTAGAAACTGGGACAACTACCGAGTTGAATCTTGCAGACGCGATGCGGAAAATAAATATCACCTACAAACCCCTAGTATTTGAGAATGGTGATGCGACTTATGCCGCCTATGCTCAAGGTCGGTGTGAAGGAGTGACTTCCGATCGCTCCCAGCTAGCCGGTCGCCGCACTACCCTACCCAAACCCGATGAAAACATTGTTCTGGATACAGTTATGTCTAAAGAACCTCTAGCTCCGGTAGTTCTTAACAACGACTCTCGCTGGGCAGATGTGGTGAAATGGACAGTCTTTACCCTCACTAATGCTGAAGAATTAGGCATCAACGCTAAAAATGTGGATGAAAAACTAAAATCTACCGATCCTAGTGTGAAACGCTTCCTTGGTGTGGAAGGAACCCTTGGGAAAGATATGGGCTTGCCTAATGACTTTGCTGTGAAAATAATTAAAGCTGTAGGTAACTACGGCGAAGTTTACGAACGCAATGTGGGTTCAGGCAGCAAAATCAATCTTCCTAGAGGTATTAATAAACTCTGGAATGATGGCGGCTTAATGTACTCTCCTCCTTTCCGTTAATAGGTAGACTCTGAAGTATATTTTTTTAATGCACAATCTTAGTAACGCACCTTTCCTAATCCCTTGAGTGGTGCGTTACGCTGCGCTAACACACCCTACTGGACTGTCTCGGCTAAAACTTTGCAATAGGTTTTGTCTTGCTATTCGATAAAATCTACTGAAATACATTTTCTTAATGCACAATCTTAGTTGAAACAAAACAGTAATGGCGTGACTTCGCTAAAGTAGTGCAATAGATTGGTAATACATTTCAATTTGTAGGGGCGTAAGGCTTTACGCCCTCTGCTCTCCAAAATCAACGATATTCATTTTCTTAATGCACCGTTTTAGCTAAGTCGCACCAGTTAATCAATACATCAAAAGAAATTTATTGTACAGTTTTAGCTTAACTAAATTATTCAACTAAATATGAGTACAACTAAAGTACCACTGTGGCGAGACGATCGCTTTTGGAAAATTATCTTGCAGATTTTGGCAGTGATTTTAGTATTAGCGATCGCAGATTTTTTCCTGTTTAATCTACGTCTTAATATTGCCCGTAGAGGCACAAATTTTGGCTTTGATTTTTTAAGTTCTCAGGCCTCCTTTGATATTGGCGAGTTTCTAATTCCTTTTAAATCTCAGGATCCCTACGGCAAAGCATTTTTAGTAGGAATTCTTAATTCTCTAAAAGTCATGATTGTGGGGGTAATCTTGACCACCTTTTTAGGAGTGGCAGCAGGAGTTGCCAATTTTTCAAATAACTGGTTGATACGGAAAATTGTCTCAGTTTATGTGAATCTATTTCGGAATACTCCTATTCTCCTGCAATTATTCTTTTGGTATTTTACTGTATTTTCTAACCTGCCGAAGATAGAGGACAAAATCGAAATTTTTGGTTCTGTCTACTTATCTAATCGAGGAGTCGCTATGCCTTGGCTGGGAGATAGTATGACGGCCTGGTTGTCCTTACTGGGATTATTTGGTTTAGCGATCGCCGCCTTCTTGGTATGGCAACAACGAGTAAAAATCATAGTAGAGCAGGGAGCCTCCGGTCAGAATTTCCTCTTTGTGCTTTTAGGTTTAGGAGCAGCAGCTTTAGTTTTATTTACCATTGGATTGCAATGGACTTTCCCAGTTATGGGGGAAGGGAGCAAAATTAATGGCGGATTGAATCTGTCGGCGGAGTATTGTGCCGTAGTTCTGGCGTTAGTGTTCTACACCGGAGCCTTTGTAGCAGAAATAGTCCGGGCGGGAATTCAATCTGTAGATAAGGGTCAATGGGAAGCAGCCAAAGCCTTGGGTCTAAACTCTGGAATCCTTATGCGGTTGATCATATTTCCCCAAGCTCTACGAGTGATGATCCCACCTTTAACTAATGAATATCTGAACCTCTGTAAAAATTCTAGTCTGGCGATCGCCACAGGTTTTCCAGATGTCTATGCAGTTTCTTCTACAATTCTTAATCAAACTGGGAGAGCGATCGAAATAGTTTTAATGATTATGGCAACCTATCTGTTCATTAACTTGGTTATTGCCCTAGTTATGAATTGGCTAAATAACTCCGTTCAAATCAAAGAAAGATAATTTATGATTATTACTCTTTAGGATTTCTTGCTGCAATTAGTTAATCTCCAGAGTTAATTTATGACAAATTTATGACAAATTTATGACAAACCAATCTACCCTGCCCTCTGCTCCTCCCGCCCAAGTTACAAATGTTATAGCTTGGGTAAAGAAAAACTTATTTGATGGTTGGTTTAGTAGCCTGCTAACTATAGGTATTGGGCTATGGATTTTTAAGATTACCGTGGGTTTTGTCCAGTGGGCTACTACTAGTGCGAAGTGGGATGTAATTCCAGCTAACCTTCCTCTATTTATGGTAGGTAGATTTCCCTCTACTCAATACTGGCGAACTTGGATTATTGCGGCTCTATTAGTTAGCTTGGGAGGTTTAACTTGGGGTATGTTGACCCTCAGTAAAGAACCCGAAGGTAATCACCAAATAGGGTTCGATCGCAACACCTTAATCGGCATCGGCATCTTAGCTTTTGTAGTAGTTTTATTACCTCTAGAGCCTACACCTAAAGCATATATTTTAGGAATTGTCGGTCTGGGTTTGGGTGGTTGTTATTTAGGAAGATTAGGAGTGAGAAAAGTCCCTCAAATTGGTAATTTGATCGGGGTTGCTTGGTTTCTTTCTTTCTTTGTGAATTTCTGGTTATTAGCAGGGGGATTTGGTCTGCAACCCGTAGGAACAGACCGATGGAATGGGTTATTGCTAACCGTATTTATGGCGGCAACTAGTATCACTTTATCCTTTCCTTTAGGGATTATTTTTGCCTTGGGGAGACAGAGTAGTTTACCTGTGGTGAAGTTTTTTTCGATCGCTTATATCGAATTTTTTAGAGGCTTGCCCTTAGTTGGTATTTTATTTGCAGCTCAGGTGATGTTGCCCCTGATTTTACCCGGAGATTGGCGGATAGACCGGGTAATTCGGGCGATCGCTGGGCTAACTATTTTTACCTCTGCTTACCTTGCTGAAGCGATCCGGGGAGGGTTGCAATCTATCCCAAAAGGTCAAGGTGAAGCCGCTAGTGCCTTGGGTTTAAATACCCCCCTGAGTTTATATTTAATCATTATGCCTCAAGCCTTACGAGCAGTTATTCCCGCCATGATGAACTTATTTTTAAGTTTGTTCAAGGATACTTCACTATTAGCAGTGGTAGGGCTAGTAGAGCTAACAGGAATTTCTCGGAGTATTCTTGCCAATCCAGTATTTTTGGGCAGGTTTGCCGAAGTTTATTTATTCGTGGCAACTATTTATCTTTTATGTTGTACAGCCATGGCTCAAGCTAGTAAACAATTAGAAGTTAATTTAGGAGTAGGGAAGCGATAATTAGATTAAGGTAGATTAAGGCTTACTAAAGACCTATCTAAAATTTCTCTAAACTCGAAAATTTCTCTCTTGAGTAACAATTCTCTTCAGTAACAATATAATTAGTAACAATATAATTGAAATATCCCCTCAAACTTTCCCAAAAACCTCTGAACTTATTTAAAATCCCTAACCCAAAGATAAAATCATGACTCACAGTATTAATGAAACTAACGGCAAAATTAATAGCTCAGTAGACCCAGAAGTAAAGCCTGTAATTGTGGCTAAGGATGTAGAAAAATGGTACGACAATAAATTTCACGTTCTGCGGGGAGTGAGCCTCACTGTCTATCAAAAAGAAGTTGTGGTGATTATGGGGCCATCAGGTTCTGGGAAATCTACTTTTATTCGGACTTTTAATGCTTTGGAAGCTTATCAAAAAGGCTCAATTAATATTGATGGCATTGAGCTTTCCCATGACTTGAAAAATATTGAGGCGATCCGCCGAGAAGTGGGGATGGTATTCCAGCAATTCAATTTATTTCCCCATTTAACTATCTTAGAGAACGTTACTCTTTCGCCTATTTGGGTACGTCGTTATCCCAAGAAAAAAGCTGAAGAAATCGCTATGAACCTTTTGGAACGGGTGGGAATCGCAGAACAAGCAAAAAAATATCCGGGGCAACTCTCAGGTGGGCAACAACAACGGGTAGCGATCGCCCGCGCCTTAGCCATGCAACCAAAGGTTATGCTTTTTGATGAACCTACTTCCTCGCTCGATCCAGAAATGGTACGAGAAGTATTAGATACCATGAAAACTCTAGCTCAGGAGGGCATGACTATGGTAGTTGTCACCCACGAAGTTGGTTTTGCCAGAGAAGTAGCCGATCGCATTGTCTTGATGGATGGTGGTTTATTAATTGAAGAAGCAGCACCCACAGAGTTTTTCAACAATCCCCAAGAAGAGCGCACCCGCAAGTTTTTATCCCAAATTTTGTAGGATCGCCGTTATTCTTGATGATCGTGAATAGTATCCTTTTCAATAACCTACTCATGATCGCGGGCACAATCGTGAGCATGATCTTGTCCACAATTATTTTCACGTTCTATTCCGGTTATTCCGGGTACGGGATCATAGCCGCTGGGATGCCAAGGATGACAGCGTAGAATTCGCTTTAGAGCCAGCCAACTACCCCGAAAGACCCCAAACCTTTCCACCGCCTCTAGGGCGTAGACAGAACAAGTTGGATAGAAGCGACAAGCCGGAGGTATTAGTGGAGAGATGAGAAGTTTATAACCCCGGAGTAAATTAATTAATAAATACTTCATAGAAGTGATGCGATCGCGCAGGATCGCCTAGATTATAAGTAGTTAATATATTCATTCTCCCATGCCCGAAGTTCTCCCCAATCTTTTTCCTCCTATTGCTATAGTTACAGCTTATTTAGGTGTGATTATTTTGGTATCAGAATCTTTGCATCGTTTTTGGGCTGTGGATAGTGAGGTTACCCGCAAAGTTGTACATATTGGCACTGGGAATGTGATTCTCTTGGCTTGGTGGCTCCAAATTCCGGCTTGGGTGGGGGTTAGTGCCTCAGTATTAGCGAGTATAGTAACTTTAGTTTCCTACCAAATCCCCATCCTGCCGGGGGTAAATAGTATAGGTAGAAAAAGTCTGGGGACTTTCTTTTATGCCGTGAGTATGGGAATTTTGGTGGCGTATTTTTGGAACATTGAGCAGCCCCAGTATGCAGCGATCGGCATCCTAACTATGAGCTATGGTGATGGCATGGCTGCCTTGATCGGTCAGAGATTTGGGAAGCATAGCTACAGGGTTGGTGGCATGACCAAAAGCTGGGAAGGTTCTCTAACCATGTTTGTAGTTAGCTATGTTGTATGTAATGGAATCCTAGCCTTTACCTTAGGTTCCACGTGGCAAAATGTATTTGTTTCTGTAGTTGTAGCAATATGTGCTACAGGATTAGAGTTATTCTCTTGGTGGGGAATTGATAATTTCACAGTGCCTGTAGGCAGTGCTTTTATTACCTATGCTTTGATACAATCCCTTCTAGGCTAAGGGCAGAGAAAATCGAAAAGTACTACCATAACCAAGGTGACTGGTTACCTGAATTTCCCCCCCCTGAAGTTCAACAAGGCGGCGGCAGATGGCTAGACCAACTCCGGTACCTCGGTGGTTGAGTTCTACGGCTTTAGTTCCCCGCCAGAAGCGATCGAAAATATAGGGCAATTCTTCCGGGGCAATACCTAAACCCGTATCAATGATCGCAAAACTCATGGAGCGATTTTCGAGGTTAATTTGGAGGGTAATTCTGCCAGACTGGGTGTAGTTGAGAGCATTCCCTAACAGATTGACTAAGACTTGTTCGAGGCGATCGATATCCGCCAAAACTGGAGGTATATGGGGGCTGCAATCAAGAATAATAGCTGGGTCTGTAGTTATAAGCTGATCTCTAAATCTCTCTACCAAAGAATTAAGAAGGGGATATACTAAAACAGGCTGGAGATTTATAGGCAAATAGCCAGCTTCAGCTTTAGATAATTCTTGTACATCGTTGACTAGACGCTGTAATCTTTTAGTCTCCCGCATGAGCCTAGTGTAGATTTCGGGACTGGGAGCAATTTTTTCCTCCGCAAGTTCTTCTAAATAGCCTTGGACAATGGTTAAAGGAGTCCGCAATTCGTGGGTCAAATCTCCAATAATTTCCCGGCGGCGCTCTTCTACCCCTGCGAGGCTGGCGGCCATGCGGTTAAAGCTAGCACTGAGGCGATTGATTTCAGGAATGTCACTAGCGGGGAGGCGTTCTGCTAAGTCTCCAGCGGCAAATCGTTGGGTAATTTCCTCCATTTGGGTGAGGTTTTCTACAATCCGTTGAGACATCCAGTAACTCAAACCCCCGGCAGTACCTGCTCCTGTGATTACCGCCCAGAAGGTACTATGATTCCAAGCGGCTTCAAATCCATCTATAAGGTAGGTACGCACGGCATAGTTCATGGTGAAGTTCCGAGCTTGCAATTCTTCTAGATAAAATACAAAGTAGCGGGGGGAAGATAGTTTGCCAATAATTACTAAACTACTGACTCCAACTATTAGGACAAGGAGATGAGATAAAAAGAGGCGCGATCGCAAATTAATCTTAGCCATGTAGTCTAGAATATTTTATTTAATTTATACTGATTTATACTGATTTGCACTGATTTATACTATTGACAGCAGAAGAGATTACAGTAGAAGAGGCTGATTAGAGTTGCCAATAGTTTTCTTTTTTCCTAATCTCAATTTAGATTAAATCTACAATAGATTAATAGTTGATTTCCACCCAGAGCAAGGTTTTTCAAAAACATAATTACTTTAGATGAATAGTTGAATCCCTCTTGGAGCAAAGTTTCTCGATTGTGCTAAACAGGTAAGGATGTCCCCCGCGCTGCGGGGGACATCCTTACTCAAAAATCATTACTTGTTTAGGACTACCAGTTTCTCAAACATATAATTACTTTTTGAAAATGGTATTACCCCCAGATTTAGGTTAGGCTCAGAAAAATTACTTAGAAACTAGGTATAGCAATTAGTTTTAATGTTAAGGATAAAGCAGGTATGAAGCAACAGAGGAGTGGAGGTATACCGCTACAGTGGGTGCTAATTGTACCGTTTGTTTTGCAAGTTTGTTTAGCCGTGGGGTTGACGGGATGGTTCTCTTGGCAAAGTGGACAACTGGCAGTGCAAGATGTGGTAGCTCAGTTGCAGAGTGAGATTAGCGATCGCATCCAAGACCGGACTCAATCCTTCCTGAAAATCCCTGCTCAGATCGATCAAATCAATGCTGGGGAAATTAACATCAACCAGTTAGATATTAATAATAATAACGATGTAGACAACCTTATTCATCAGTTCCTCACCTTACAAGAAGTATTCACTGGTATCAATCATATTTCCCTAGGTCAACAAGATGGCTCTTACCTTGCTGTGCGCCGAACTAAGCCAGATAACCCCTCAGAAAACCTCTCTAAAGATAGCTGTACTAATCTCCAAGATCCCTTTAAAATCCTCATCTCGAATCCCCAAGAACCGGGAAGAGTTTATATCTATTGTGCTAACCAGCAGGGCGATCGCACAGAGCTAAAAAGAACCTCTAATTACGATCCCAGAGTTCGACCTTGGTATCTAAAAGCCGTACAATCGGGTAAACCCGGATGGAGCGATCTCTATACCTACGCTGATTTCAATGCCTTGGGCATAGCTCATATCCATCCTTTTTATGCTGTAACTAGTAATTCTACTAGTGATCCCCTTAGTAATCGTCCTAGTCAGTTCCTTACTGGTAAAAATTCTGGGCAAACTCTCGCCGGAGTTCTCGCAACGGATTTTGACCTGTCAAGCATCAGTAAATTTTTGCAGAGTCTGCGGATTGGAAAAACTGGGCAAGCCTTTATTATTGAGCGAAATCTCCATTTAGTGGCAAGCTCTGAGGCTCAAGATTTGTTAATTACAGAGAAAGAGCAAACTCTCTGTGCTACTGCTAAATGCAGCCGGAATCAGTTAATTCAGGAAGGGGCAGCTTATCTGCAATTACAATTTCCTAATCTCCATCAGATCGATCGCCCCCAGAAATCTATATTTCAGACTTCTGCCGGGAAGCAATTTTTGCAGGTAATTCCCTTAGTACAAGAAGAGGGATTAGACTGGTTGCTGGTAGTTGTAATTCCTAAGAATGATTTCATGGGTCAAATTAAACGTAATGCTTATCTTACTATAGGGCTATGCTTTTTGGTTTTAGTGATCTCTAGCTTAATAGGTTTTTTAATCTATCGACAACTTAGTAGCTGGATTCTTAGGTTTAGCTATGCGGCTCAAGCGATCGCCGCTGGACAGTTAACCGCCCCTAATCCTAATCCAGATAATCCCCGGATCCGAGAGTTAAGAATTTTAGACCGGGCTTTTGCACAGATGCGCCAACAACTCCAAGATTCTTTTACTGCCTTAGAGCAAACTAACCGCGATCTTGAGGCGCGGGTGGAACAACGTACCTACGAACTCCAAAAAGCAAACCACACCCTGCATCAATTGGCAACTATAGATGCTCTAACCGGGGCGGCGAATCGGCGATATTTTAACGACTATCTCGATCAAGAGTGGCAGCGGGGGATTCAGGAGCAACGCCCTCTAGCCTTGATTCTTTGCGATGTCGATTGTTTCAAAATTTATAATGATACTTACGGGCATCAAGCAGGAGATCTTTGCCTCCAGAAGGTAGTAGTAGCAATTCGCCAAGTGGTTCAACGTCCGGCAGATCTGGTAACTCGTTATGGCGGAGAAGAGTTTGCAGTCATTCTGCCTAATACAGAATTAGAAGGGGCAAAGCATATAGCCGCAGATATACTTAGGGCTGTTTCTGATTTGCAAATTCCTCATCGGCGATCGCCTGTACTTAGCAATGTCACCGTCAGCTTAGGAGTTTGCAGCATAATTCCCAGCCCAGAACTATCACAAGAATTATTAATCAAGACTGCGGATATGGCTCTTTACGATGCCAAGGCAGCAGGAAGAAATACCTATGAAGTGCGATCGCTAAGTCCCAAAGCTGCGGAACATTTACAGAGCCAAGAACAGAATTTGTGATTCAGATTCCCCTCAAACCCCAAAGCAGAAGTTTGGTCTAGAGACTTCTAGGATTAACTTGCAAAGCAACCTCCCTAAACCCTTAACGGTTATCCGCACTTAACTATTGCTAGAGAATTTGCGATAGTAAATATAGCTAAAAGAAAAGCAGTTTCGACAAAGTTGTGTAAGGGTGAAAATCAGGATAAAAAGCCTTATACCCCTACTTAATTAAATGAATTTCAACTTAACTAACTCAAGCAAGGCAAGAAATCTATGACCTTCTCCATCCAATCTGTTTATACTTGGTATCGCAATGTCATCCGCAACCCTAAATATCGTTGGTGGATAATTGCTGGTACTTTAGTTTATGTCCTGAGTCCGTTTGATATTGCGCCCGATTTTATTCCGGTTATTGGTCAAATCGACGATGTTTTGCTCATGACTTTGTTGGTCTCAGAAGTTTCTCAAGTGGTGGTGGAAACAGTAAAACGCCGTCAAGGGAAAGTTACTAATGACGTTGCTAATAACCCTGAAGAAGTGGTTGATGTGGATGCGGTATCCGTCAAATAATTCTATCAAGTAATTATGCAATTAGTTATTTTTGAATCCTAGGCTAGCCTTCTCACTTTCTTGAGGCTGGCTTATTTTTTTATAACGTCATCCTCACCAGTAGGGCGATCGCTCACCGAGGCAAAATATCCTCAAGACGGAGTTGTAAACTTTTTAGTAAAGGAGAAATAATTGTCTCCCCAAGGCGAAATTGTTGCAGGGTATAATCTTCTTTAATTAGCTGACAAATAGTGATCGTAGGTTGCTTAGGTTTACCAATAAAAGCCACTCCCCCCAAACCTCGATAATCCACAATCCAATATTCAGGAATCCCCAACAGAGCGTATTCTTCTATCTTCCGAGCATAATCAGTTTCCCAGTTAGTGCTAACTACTTCCACTACTAACTTGAGCGATCGCCCCAAAGTAATCACCGGTTCCCTCTCCCAAAAAGGCTCACTACCAAGCACAGTTTCATCCAAAACTACAATATCAGGACGGCGGGCTGTGGCTACCTCAGCAAAGGGGCGAATCAAACAAGTGCGGGGAATAAACCAAGGAAGTTTTTCTGTGGCGATCGCCATACCAAGGCGAGTTGCTAATTTACCTCCAACGGTTTCGTGGTGTCCTGTAGGATCCATGTCAATTAATTCTCCATCAGCAAGCTCATAGCTGGGGTTGTCCCCGTACCGAACTAGAAAATCTTCAAAAGTTAGCAGTTGTTGGAGGGTGTAAGTCATAAAAACCTCGCAATTTTTAGAATCGCCGCAATATTCTTATCTTGTAATTCTGGATTCCCCAAGAGAGCGATCGCCAGCCTTTAATCACTTAATAGGGGGCGATCGCCTACCGGGGCAAAATATCCTTGAAAGATACTTAAGTACGATGGATTAACTAAGGTTTAATCTGCAATAGAGCCTAAGCAAGGAGGGCGATCGCTCTCTTCGCTAAAGCCTCGGCAGTGAGACCATTAAACGCCATGAGTTCCCCAGCAGTGGCAGTAGTTTCGCCTCGTTTCCACGCAAAAGTATCCCGCTTAGCGTTGCTGCGGAGCATGATCGGCTCCAACATGCCAGATGCACCACCGATCACCCCAATCAGAGCATCGCCACCAAATAACTCCTCAAATTTTACTTCATCTAAGAAATCACCATCCGGCTCTGAGCAAGTATCCCAAGCCACATCGCTAGGACGGTAGAGACGACGGGGACTAAGCACAGAGACAATTTTTACTCCAATTCCCTGAGCCTCTAATTCCTTCGCCGCCGCTAGAACGGGAATTAAAGTGAGATCGCCAATCACAGCAAAGACTACTTTTTTGTTACCGGGGGTTTCTTGGAGTGCGATCGCCCCATCTATCAGCCCTTGACGAGTCTGCGCCAGAGTTGTGCGGATGGGCAGAGGGGATTTACTTGCTGTGATGATAATGCCCTTATTTTTGGCAGTCAAAGCCCACTCATAGCAGGCTTGAATGCTATTGCTATCTAAAGGAAACAACGGGAAAATATTCCCATTCCGCATCATGGCAGCAAAGTAGCCCTCAATTTCTGGGCGTTGGTGTGTCCAGCCGTTTCTGCCTTGCTCCAAAGCTCCCGCCGTAAACAGAGTAATGGTGGCAGGAGTGGGGCGGCGTAGCTCTGCCATGGCTTGAGTGACGGTTTGCCAGATGGGGAGCCCATTCACCGCAAAAGATTCGTAGGAACACCACAGGGTTCTAGCTCCCATGAGGGATAAACCCACGGCTAAACCAGCACAGGCATCCTCACTTAGGGGTTCATAAACCTGTCCTTGAGGATTTTGGTTATAAAGATCATCGGTGGTGGGGTGAATAATCTTCAAGGCTTGGTTAATATTGGCGATCCCTGAGGCTTCGTTACCATCAGCATTAGTAACTAAGAAGGTGCGATCGCTCTGCCCTACTGCTCCTACCAATTTCCCCATCGCCGTAGTCGCAACTTGAACATCGCCACCTACCGGAAATTCCTGCAACGGCAGAGTCCCCAACTCTAATAGGGGCAGAGTAAATTCTGTCACCGCAGTTTTAGCCGCTGGCCCACCTCCAGCCCGCTCACAATTAGTCCGCACCAACTCCCATGCTTCTACAGGCATAGCGATCGTTTGCAAGGTTTCAGAAATGTGAGGAGCATCAAGAGTATCTTTGGGATAGAGGTTGTGAGATTTTGCCCCTCGCGCGTGAACTCCTGCACCTTTGAGCTGCTTGAGAATAAAGACCGTGAGTTTGCCACTTAGGGCAGATTTAGCAGCCTTATCCATCGCTTCCAACACTGCTTGCGTAAATTCCAGTCGAACAGCAGGCGAGAACGCGGTGCCATCTACGTAGGCTCCGGGTTGCTTCTGGTCATCGTAGTTTTTGGCATCAACTAAGATGACTGCCTCAAAACCGTTCCCCTTCCAATAATCAATCATTTCTTGATTGGTTTTAGTAGATACCATACTGTGATGTTCTTGGCTGTAGCCGTTCCAGACGAGAACTGGCAGGAAGTTCGTAACTTTGGGGTAGGCAGTATGAAAGTGAGCCATGCTGCTCATGGGGTAGGGTTCACCCAGACCCCCATCGCCGATGGTGAAGGGAAATAGTTTATCCCGGTGGAGGAGGGCTGCTGCCATGGCAAAATGCTGTCCCTGACCTAAGGGCCCGGCGGGAGCAAGAATCCCCGGAATATAGCCAGAGAGGTGTCCTAGTAAGCCGTGCTGTTCCCGAAATCTATCCCGTAGTTGCTGCACGTTATTAATGCCCATATCTTCAAGGGAGCGATCGAGGAACATGGCACTGTAAAATCCGGGAGCGTGGTGTCCAACTTCTGTGAGAATATTTTTGTGACCCAGCATCACTAGGGATGCGTAGGCTTCTGCTTGGCTGGCAAATCCACCGGGATGTCCCGAAGCCTTGCTGGCAGTAACTTGGAGCGTTAAGTAGCGTAGGGCATCAGCATAGAGCATGGTTTGGTAGGCAGCCCTAGGATCGCTAGGATCGCTAATGGCATTTGCACCGGGCGCGATCGCCGCTTCCTGACCATAGGTATCAAAGTTGGGAATAGTCTGCCCAAAATATTGAATACCCTCACAAAAAGCCGGAGTTTGACTAACAGCGGTCATAATTACAAATACCTCTTTTTAATTTCCCAAAGGGGATCGCTAAAATCTTAATTAAGCTCATCCTACAATCAGGAATGCACTAATACTTCACGAAGAGATAGGGATTACTTAGGCGCATTATCAAAAAAAGTAGGCAGGGTAGTCTTAGCAAACTGAGTTAGATTAGTTTAGTTAGGTTAGTTAGACTGAGCGATATAAATTATTTTCAGGTTGGTAACTCATGGAACGTGTTTGGCAATTTTTTACAACAGTGTTGGGAGTTATCTTCCGCCATCCTATTACGGGAATGAGTGTAATTTCCCATCTACCCGATGGCAGTATCGTCTTGGTACGGCGGCGAGACAATGGCAAGTGGGCGATCCCGGGGGGAATTGTTAATTGGGGCGAAACCTTGGAGACTTCAGCAGAACGGGAGTTGGAAGAAGAAACAGGACTACAGATGAGGAAGGTTAATCGCTTGGTCGGTATTTATTCTGATCCCCGCCGGGATTCACGGATTCATTCTATTTGTGTAGTGGTATCGGTGCAAGCTGAGGGCACGATCGCAGTGCGAGATAAGTCGGAAATTATTGAAGCTCGTGCTTTCCCGGTAGAAGAATTGCCCCTAGGGGGGATGAGTCATGACCATGATCAACAACTCCAAGATTATTTTGATGGCTTAACAGTATTTGCTTAATATCTTTGGGCTAATAGTTGGGCAATAATTGAATCACAAAACTACTAGGTGCATTTATTACTGTGGCAAGAGTTAGAGTTCGTCAGCATGTTAATCCCTTGGCAAATAAGTATGCTGAGGCGATCGCACCCCCCGATTGGTCGCAGATTTACCAAGATATCCAGCAACCTCTCCACTTAGATATTGGCTGTGGTTGGGGAGATTTTTTGTTTCATATGGCAACAGGGGAGCCTAGCTGGAATTTTTTGGGTTTAGAAATTCGTCAACCCTTAGTGGATACAGCCTGTCAGCAAAAAGACTTGGCTGGGTTGAAAAATCTTTGCTACTTGTTTTGTAATGCCAATAATTCCCTAGCGCCCCTCTTAGCTTCTTTGCCCGATAATTGCCTAGCACGAGTTAGTATCCAGTTCCCGGATCCTTGGTTCAAGAATCGTCATTTTAAGCGCAGAGTGGTGCAACCAGAAGTAGTGGAACTTGTCGCAAAATATCTCCAGCCCGGGGGTCTGGTATTTCTGCAATCTGACGTGGAATTAGTGGAACGAGATATGTGCGATCGCTTCCAAGCCCACCCAGCTTTTCGCTACCTTAATCCAGAAAATAATCTAGATCCTAATCCAGAAGAAAAATATCCCGCCCTGCTGACTACCCCTAATCCTTTTCCCCTGCCAACAGAACGAGAAAAATCTACGCTCTCTCGTCATGAACCTGTGTATCGGGCTTTATTTAAGAAGTATGATCTAGAGGGTGTAGAGCTAGAAACTAGAGGGCGCAAAGCCTTGCGCCCCTAACCTGATTGCCAATAGTTACTATGAATTTATCCTCTAATCATCTGGGAGAACAGCACTACAACCGGGCGCGGGCAAGTATCCGGCAGGCTCTGGCTTGGTATTTGCCCAGAACTAGGGAGAATTCAGAGTTAGGGCTGGCGATCGCCCCAGAAATTGAGGCTCTGAATCACACATTGCAAAAACTAGATCAGGGTCTGATCAAAATTGCAGCTTTTGGTTTGGTGAGTCGGGGGAAATCGGCGGTGCTTAATGCCCTGGTAGGACGGCAAATACTACCTACGGGAGCTACTAACGGCGTGACTCAAAGGCCGCGATCGATCCTCTGGCAGCTTAGTGAGAAAATTCAAGTGGAGTTGATTGATACTCCCGGTTTGGATGAAATTGCGGGGGCAGCAAGGGCAGAAATGGCACGCCAAGTGGCAGAGCAGGCGGATTTGATCCTGTTTATTGTGGCGGGAGATATTACCCGGACGGAATACCTAGCCTTGCGGGAGTTGCGATCGCACCACAAACCCCTACTTTTAGTATTTAACAAAATTGATCTTTATCCAGAGGCAGATCGGCAAGAAATTTGTCAGCAGTTACAAAAACTAAGTATTGCGATCGCCCACAACACCCAGCCGGAGCGCATTGATATTCCAGCAACTGCCCCTTATCCAGCTACAGATTCAGCCCCAGTTGCGATCCTGCCCGAAGATATTGTCCTCGTGGCCGCCGATCCCGCTCCGATCGCCGTGAGGATTGAGAACCTAGATGGCAGCATCACCCACACTCAGGAGCAACCCCCAGTGCAGATCCAAGAACTCCAGCAAAAAGTTTTATCTCTCCTCAATCAATCGGGTAAATCTCTCCTTGCCCTCAATGCCCTAGTCCAAGCCCGGGAACTGCAACAGGCGATCGCCGACAAAATTCGACCTACCACCACCCACCAAGCCGAAGAATTAATTTGGCGCTACGTAAAATACAAATCTGTAGCAGTGAGCTTGAATCCCTTCGCAATTCTGGATGTGGCGGGGGGATTTATTGCCGATTTAGCCTTGATTCGAGCTTTAGCAAAACTTTACGGGCTACCCATTACCAGCTACGAAGCTGCAAAAGTTTGGCAGAAAATTCTCCTCAGTTCTGGTTATTTATTGGTGACAGAAGTTATGGGTAATCTTTTCTTTGGGTTAGGGAAGGGTATGGCTTTACTGAGTGAAGGGTTGGGGGGTGTTACAGTGTACGGAACCGCGGCGATCGCCCAAGGAACCACGGCGGGTTACGGCACTTATCTCGTAGGCAAGGCCACCCAAACTTATCTACTCCAAGGTTGCACTTGGGGAGAACTGGGAGCCAACACGATTATTCAAGAAATTACCTCCCAACTCCATCCCGGCAGCCTTATCTATCGTCTGCAAAAGGAAATAGCTCAAGACAATTGATAATTGTTAACTGTTCCCTGATAATTATCTAACTGTTCACTGATAACTATTCACTGAATAACTGAATAACTGAATTTTTAGGAGTTGAGTCTGGATGGCGATCGACCAATGGTGGAAATGGGTAGAAAAGCGACCTAAATTAGCTGGAGGCTTGGTGGCTTTATGGCTATTAATAGTTAACTTTCTTGCTTTTATTTGGTCTTTGGGTAGCACCGGATTAGTCGATGAAACCGAGCCTCTATTTGCGGAAGCTTCTAGACAGATGTTAGTCACCGGAGACTGGATCACCCCCTACTGGAACGGGGAAACTCGGTTTGATAAACCCGCTTTGATCTATTGGTTTACTGCCCTCTGCTACAAAATTGTGGGAGTGAATGAGTGGGGAGCTAGGCTGCCCTCTGCCCTGAGTGCGATCGCCCTAGTTTATTTTGGCTACTACACCCTCAGCCGCTTTGGTTTCCCTAGTCCTAAAAAAGAGCCAGATTTTCAGTCTCAACGACAATTATTTCTCTGTGCGATCGTGGGGGCAACCTTCATGGCAGTCAATCCTCAGACCATTTCTTGGGCGAGAGTTGGGGTTTCCGATATGCTCCTCAGTGCTGGCCTCGGGTCAGCCTTATTTGCTTTTTTTCTGGGCTACGCTGGGGGGAATAAGCTCTGGTACTCCGCTTTTTATGGATTTATGGGTTTGGCAGTGCTGACCAAGGGGCCGATCGGGCTAGTATTACCGGGATTAACAGTATTGGGTTTTACGCTCTACCTAGGGAATTTTTGGCAGGTATTTTGGGATAGCAAACCCTTACAGGGACTAGGAATTGTTACTGCTATTAATGCCCCTTGGTATATCCTCGTGACTTTGGCTAATGGGCAGAAATTCCTTGGCTCTTTCTTTGGCTACCACAACATGGAACGCTTCACCTCTGTAGTTAATCGCCATTCCGCCCCCATCTATTTTTATTTTATTGTGGTGTTCCTAGGATTTTTCCCTGCCTCGGTATACCTGCCCCAAGCGATCGCCCGGATTCGTATCCATCAAATCTCTCGATGGCGGGAATCTTCTCGGGCTGGGCAGATAGGGCTGTTTGCTCTGTTCTGGTTTGCCACAGTGTTTATCTTCTTCACGGTCTCTGTAACCAAACTTCCCAGCTATGTTCTGCCCCTGATGCCCGCCGCTGCGATCCTAGTAGCTTTGCTGTGGAGTAACCAAGAGCAAGATTATCCTGCCACAAATCGCCCCCTTTTAGGGAGTACGATCGCCAATATTGGGATTTATATCCTAGTGGCCGGAGTGAGCTACTGGGGAACCAACTGGATTGGATTTGATCCCATGGCTCCCCAACTGCCCCAAGCCCTGCGAGATTCAGGCTTACCGATGTTAAGTACTATTTTCTGGCTCGGAGGGGCGGGAGTTTTGGCTTGGTGTGGGTGGCAGAGGCAAGAACGCTGGGCTTGGTTGGTGAATGGGGTGGTGATGGTATTAGCAATTGTGCTGATCATGGCTCCGGGAGTTACTATCTATGATCAACAACGTCAAGCTCCTCTGAGGGAACTAAGTGCGATCGCCCGCCTTCAGGCTCAACCCCAAGAGCAATTAATCTTACTGGGAGACACCAAACCCAGCGTGGTTTTCTACACTCAAAAACCTGTAGTTTATCTCTGGGCGGCTCAACAAGTGCTACCCCATCTCGGCAACACTATGCGAACAGAATTAGGCAGAACTTCGGCAATGATCCTGAGTATGCGCGATCAATTACGAAAAACCGGCTTAAAAGCTCGTAATTGGGAAGTTCTAGGTCGCAGTGGCCCCTATCGTTTAGTCCGAGTTTCTTTGCAAACTATTAAAAATTAACCATCAAATACCTATCCATCAGACAGTTGTAGGAACGCAAGGCTGACCTTAGCTTCAACTTAAGCTCAAATCTAAGACCAGCATACTGTCTACGCTTAAACCTTCGATCCCCCCTAGCCCCCCTTTTTTAAGGGGGAACCGGAAACTGTCAAAGTCCCCCTTTCTAAGGGGGCTTAAAGCCCTCCGGGCATACATGAAAATGGGGATCGAGACTTAGCTGAAACCGATAGCTATCAAGGTTCCCAGCCTTAAGTTGAAGCCAAGGTCGGCTTTACGTCCTCTTTGTACCAACTAATGTATCAATCAATAATGTATGGATCGCAATTCTATTAAATCTCATCAAAATCAATCTCAAGAATACGATCGCCATTGTTATTGGATGGACAAAGCGATCGCCCTAGCCCAGGCAGCAGGTTTGGCTGGAGAAATTCCCGTGGGAGCAATTGTGGTACGAGAGGGGATTGCGATCGCCCAAGGAGAAAACCGCCGGGAACGAGATCACGATCCTACTGCCCATGCCGAAATTCTTGCGCTCCGGGCAGCAGGGAAATATCTAGAGACTTGGCACTTGGAAGATTGCACTCTTTATGTAACGCTTGAACCCTGCCCTATGTGTAGCGGGGCTTTGATTCTCTCAAGATTAGGATTGCTAGTTTACGGGGCGGATGATCCCAAGACTGGGTGTATACGAACGGTGGATAATTTTAGCGATCGTGCCTTCTCAAACCACCGCCTCTCGGTGCTGCCGGGGATCAAAGAAACTGCCTGTCGAGAATTATTACAAGCTTGGTTTGCCCACAGGCGATCGTCTAGCGAGAAGATTGCGAAAGGAATTGGACATCTAAAATAAAATCGGGCAATACATCTTCTCCAGATAGATACTGCGGTTTTAACCGCCAGCTACTTCCATGATAGTTACAGGAAGACATGGACGGATTTGTAATTCTTGATAAAAATCTGCTTGAAATAACTCCACTTGCGATTGAGCAGTTAGGAGCAATAAAGCCCAGAAAATTGCCACACGATCGCTATTTTCGTTGCCATGACCAGAATGGTTCGGATTAGGTTTGTGCGTGGTTGATTCTGACTGATGCTCTCTCCATAAATCCACCAGATCCTCAAGATTAATAAATTCTCGATCGGGGTACGATCGCCACCATTCTTGCAATAGAAGTTCTAGGGCGATCGCAGTTTCCGTCAGATTTTCTTGGTGCGCCAACTCCAGTGCGTCCTTAAGAGTGCCTTTAGCGGGAGGGCGGCGGCGGGGTAATCGTAGCTTGGTATCCATCTCCGCTTGGATTTCCTGCAATTGGATAATTAGATCCTGTAACGTCACTGGACGATTTTGTAGGACTTGCGGCACAGGACGCAGACGAATACTCCGCTCCAAGTATTGAGGGGAATAAGTACGATGAAAATCTAAATCTATTTCTTCTGGAGGCAGAAAGTCTTCGATAACTTCTTCTTCCTCTAAGGTGTCAGCCTTGAGCAACACTAACATTGAAGCCCACAAAAAGGCCTGCCCCGACTCTGATAAATCGGGGTCTGACTGAAAAGCCAACTCACTAAGGTAGCGATCGATAATCTCAATCACCTGCACATCCCAAGGATCGATTTCTCCTTGTTGGGCAAGATCAATTAATTCGGCAATAGTTTCCTGAGCAGAAGTCATTTTGCTAGGTAAAGCCATGGCTGGCTGGTTAAATTGTTTCTTGCTGCACAGGAACTACTTTAGCTGCGGCAAGCGCTAGGCTTTCTACCTCTGCTTTGTATTGTCCCAAATCTTTCTCTAATTCCTCGATGCGCTCATCTTTAGATTGCATCTGCCCTATTTGTTTGTTGTATTCCACCTGTCGCAGGAGTCTGGTCCAGATGCCGAACATCCAAGCCAAAACACCCCCAACTCCTAAGGTAAGAATGAGTTCGATCGCCAAGGGTGCTTGTAGTTCTGCACCTCCTACCATCCGAATCATCACGGAATCTGTATTCTCTAAGCTGAACAAAGCCAAAGCCAGACAGAAGGCAAAAATAATCGAAAAATTAATGACTCGCATTGCTAAAAATTCCCTAGATAATCCCTAAATATTTCTCTAAAAAAACCTAAGTAATATCCTAAAGCAAAAACCACAGCAAAAATCATTTATAATGAGTGGCTAGACAAAATTTACATAATTAAGACTATGGCAGTTCCTAAGAAAAAGACATCCAAATCAAAACGTGACAAGCGCCGAGCTACTTGGCGCCATAAGGCAGCCGTCCAAGCTCAAAAAGCCCTCAGCCTCGGTAAGGCAATTCTTTCAGAGCGGACAACTTTCATCTATCCCAAGGCTGAGGTTGATGAAGAGGAAGAGTAAAAATCTTCCTAAAGTTAATTTTAATGCTGAATTGATGGTTCCCAACCACGATGCCCCCAAGTTTGCTCAAGATTTGGAGGCATTCTTTTTATCTATTTCGATCGAGCCAATTTAACATAGCTGGCGGTTGAAACTTATAAGAGCGAAGTCCGCCTCCGCGGACTGATAGGAAATTCGGACTTTTGCAGGATATCTAGTGATATTTTTGGCACAACAAGCTGCCCACCAAATGCCATTAGAATATACCCGCCCTTTGCGATCGGGGGAAAGCGATCGCCCTCTTCGCAAAACACAATAGAAAGGCGATCGCCCTAATTCCAGCTACCAGTAAGATACAATTGGATGAATCTAAATAGTCCTGCTAATTGCTATGAGTGACAATCCTGCTTTGAAGTCAATTTTATTGTTAGCTGCAAATCCGAGGGAAACGACACCTCTACGGCTCCAAGAAGAAGAGCGGGAAATTAAAGAAAGATTACGTTTAGCGGGGTATGGAAAAGTATCTATTAGTTCCGTTGGGGCGGCTCGATCGCGGGATATTCAGCAGGCGATGATAGATTGGGATCCCCAGATTGTGCATTTTACGGGGCATGGGGCTGGGGAAGAAGGTTTGGCTTTTGAAGATGCGATGGGACAGATTAAGCTGGTGAGTTCGGAAGCTCTGGCTAATTTATTTAAACTTTTTGCCGATCGCGTGGAGTGTGTGGTGCTGAATGCTTGTTATAGCGGGGTGCAAGCTGAGGCGATCGCAAATCATATTGATTATGTGATTGGGATGAATCAGGCGATCGGGGATCGGGCGGCGATCGAGTTTGCGGTGGGTTTTTATACGGCGTTGGGGGCGGGGCGATCGATCGAATTTGCCTATGATTTGGGTTGTAATGCGATTCAGATAGCGGGGCTGGCTGGAGATAAGATTCCAGAGTTGTTTGTCAAAAAAAAAGATCAATCCCTAACTGAGGAACTACCAAAGGTTGAGGTAGATTTTTCCCCGGAGCCACCAGTATTATCGAGCTACAATCCAGAAACTTTTACGGGACGAGAAGAGTTGATTGATGATTTACTAGAGAAGTTGCAGGGGCAGCATCGACTGGTTTGGATTACGGGGATGTCGGGGATTGGCAA